>Ga0180218_1000169_pt1 | contig 92873 bp, 82 predicted proteins | sample eDN3rd37CKraftBY_FD_151334 | JGI IMG/M metagenome (GOLD analysis project Ga0180218, IMG submission 151334) | Enriched backyard soil microbial communities from Emeryville, California, USA - eDNA 3rd pass 37_C Kraft BY (version 2) (version 2) | ecosystem: Environmental > Terrestrial > Soil >... | reverse complement strand
CGGGAGTGAATGGCGCGTTAGCGTGAGTCACGAAGACCTCCGTGGAAACGATCTGAGTGTGGTTACCCACATCGTTCCCGGAGGTCTTCGCTCACATCACGTGATCACAACGTGTCGGGGAAGAACACCTAGAGACTCCTCGGGAATCGGGCTTCGCCCGGGGAACAACGGATGCCTCGGCCCCAGACGGGCCGGGGCATCCGGTCTTTCCGGCGCCGGCTCAGCGACCGTCTGCGACGGCGGTGTGGTGACGGATCACCTCGGCCACGACGAATGTGAACCACTTCTGCGCGAACTCGGGGTCGAGGTCGGCGTCTTCGGCGAGGCGGCGGAGCCGGGCGATCTGCTGCTCCTCGCGTGCGGGATCGGAGGGCGGCAGACCGTGCTCGGCCTTCAACTCGCCGACCTGCTTCGTGCACCGGAAGCGCTCCGCCAGCAGGTAGATGAGGGCGGCGTCGATGTTGTCGATACTGGCCCGCAGTCGCAACAGGGTGGCTGTCGGGTCGGCGTCGTCTGTCATGGCGTCCTCCTCGACCTCCGACGATACCGGCCGCTCGGGTTCCCGCGCCGCGACGGGGCGCGGTCCTAAAGTGTTCGCATGAGCGACGGCACGGCAAGCCCCGGTCCTGAATCCGTCGCAGCCGACCCGGCTGCCGGAACCGATGCGGCGGATGCCGCATCCGCGGTCACTGTCATCGACACCCGACCGCCCCACCCCTCACCCCCCGCACGACTCGCGCACATCAACCATCCGGTCGCGCTCGGGTTCTTCCTGACGCTCGGCGGGCTGTTCGCGTTCGTGCTCGGCGTCGCCGTGTCGAACCTGTCGACGATCATCATCTACATCGTCTTCGCACTGTTCGCGGCGCTCGGCCTCGACCCGATCGTGCGGTGGTTCGAGCGGCACAGAGTCAAGCGACCATGGGCCATCGTCATCGTGTACGCCGCGTTCGCCGTCGTGATGGTCGTGATCCTGTGGCTCATCGTCCCCGCGGTCGTCACGCAGATCGCCCAGTTCATCGGCTCCATCCCCGACATGGTCGACGCCTTCGAGTCATCCGACATGTACGCATGGCTGCAGGCGAACGTCGGCGACCAGATCGGCACGGTCCTCACCGAGGTCGAGGGCTTCCTGACGAACCCCGCCAACATCGCGGCGATCGGCGGAGGCATCCTACGGCTCGGCGTGGGGGTCGCGACCACGATCTCGGGTCTCATCATCGTGCTCGTGCTGAGCCTGTACTTCCTGGCATCGCTGCCCGTGATGAAGGAGTCGTTCAACCGCTTCGCGCCGGCCCGCAACCGCGCGAAGGTCGCGAGCATGACCGAGCAGATCACCGACTCCATCGGCGGCTACCTCATGGGGATGGTGATCCTCGCCTTCTGCAACTCGGTGGTCGCGTTCATCCTCCACCTCGTGCTCGGGTTGCCGTTCCCGGCGCTCATGGCGGTGCTCGCCTTCGCGATCACGCTGATCCCGCTCATCGGCTCGGTGCTGTACTGGGTCATCGCGACGACGATCGCGCTGTTCACGGGGTGGGTGCCGGCACTCATCTTCGCCGCGATCTACCTCGTCTATATGCAGATCGAGGCATACCTGCTCACGCCCCGCGTCATGAACAAGACGATCTCGGTGCCGGGTGCACTGGTGGTCATCGGCGCCCTGGTCGGCGGCACGCTGCTCGGGCTGCTCGGCGCGCTCGTGGCGATCCCCGTGACGGCGTCGATCCTGCTCATCATCAAGCAGGTGATCATCCCGCGGCAGGACGCCAAGGAGTAGCTGCGCGGGCGGCGCGTGGCGCCGCCCGCGGCGGTCAGCGCCTCGCCATACTCGGCGCGGCGGTCAGCGCGCCGGCAGGATGCACGACGGCGAGGGTGCTTCGGCGCGATGGCGCACTCGCCCGGGAACACCGGTGCGCTCGTCGAGCGTGAGCGACACGACGTCGTTCGAACGCTGCCCCGCGACGAGCAGCGTGTCGCGCACGACGAGGTGATGGCGCGGCCAGTCGACGCCCGACTCGACGAGTGCGACAGGCTCGACCGTCTCGCCCGCGCCGCGCACTCGCAGCGTCGCGATCGTGTTCGATCCGCGCAGGCCGGCGTACAGGAACTGTCCGTCGCGCGACATCGCCAGCTCCGCGCCCGTGTCGCCCAAGCTCGACGCGGGCGAGGCCGCCGTTCCCGCGACGACCCGCCACCGACCCTCGCGGTCGCGCGCGAGCGTGAACACCTCGCTCGAGAACTCCGTCACGACGTGCAGATGACCACTCGGGTGGACGACCATATGCCGCGGGCCGCATCCCTTCGGCAGCCTCACCTCGTGGTCGAGGCGGAGGCCCGACGGAGTCTCCCGCCAGATGCGAACGAGGTCGAACCCGAGGTCGGTCGTCGCGATGCGGCCGTCCGGGAGGAACGCCGCCGCGTGCGCCCGCGAGGTCCGCTCGGGTTCGGGTTCGGACTCGGGCTCCTCCTGGGCGGTTTGGGGCGTGTTTCCTTCCTTGGGGCGCATCTCTTCCGCCCCAGGGTCGGAATCGCGCCCCAAACGCGCTCCGGCGGCCGACGACACGTCGGGCACGAGGTGGGCGTACTCCTCGCCGGCCGCCTCGCGCAGGGCACGGGCTGCCGCCGCGAGGTCGATCGCGCCGGCGGCGGCGAACGGCTCACCCGCGTCACCCGCATCCGAGTCGTCGCCGTAGGGGTCGGATGCCGCAGCCGCCGTCACCGGCCGTGAAGGCCTCCCCGCGGCGTCGAGCGCGACCCGCACGACCGAGCCGTCGCCCCACGCGCACGCGACGAGCGACGACGCATCCGGAGCGACCGCGACGTGGCACACGATGTCACCCACGGGAACGAGCTCGCCGAGGTGCTCGAGCTCCGCGTCGCCTGCGCGACGGAACGCGGCCACGTGGGCGGACCCCTCGAGAGCGGCGTACACGACGTCGAGGCGAGGGTGGGCGGCGAGCCAAGACGGCGAGCCCGTCGCCGCCGGGTCGAGTGCCGTCGAGGCATCCGTGTTCCCGTTGTCGCGTCGCGGACGCACGACGCCGCCCGTGTATGCGAGCGGTCCGCCCGCGAGGTGATCGTCGGGCGCGCCGGCGAGCAGGCCCCCGATGCCCGGTGCGGAACCCTCCATCTCGGGGGTGTACCCGCCGAGCCAGAACCTCATGCGGCCCACCCCCTCGCCCGAATCAGGACATCTGGCGCAGACAGGAGGTTCCGCGCCAGAACCTCCTGCGCCCGCCGGATGTCCTGATCCGGGTGAACGGCTCCGCGGGGCTGCGACACGGTCAGTCGATGAGGTCGTGCCGCACGACGACCGCGTCGCGCGCTGCGCCGACGCCGATGACCGAGATGCGGGTCCCGCTCATCTCCTCGAGCGCGAGCACATAGTCCCGCGCCGCCTTGGGGAGGTCCTCGAACGAGCGCGCGGTGCTGATGTCTTCGCTCCACCCCGGGAAGTACTCGTAGACGGGCTTCGCGTGGTGGAAGTCGGACTGGCTCACCGGGATGTCGTCGAACCGCTCGCCCTCGACGTCGTACGCGACGCACACGGGGATCTGGTCGAGCCCCGTGAGGATGTCGAGCTTGGTCAGCACGAGATCGGTGATGCCGTTGATGCGCGTCGCATAGCGCGTGATCGGCGCGTCGTACCAGCCGACGCGACGCGGGCGGCCGGTCGTCGTGCCGAACTCGAAGCCGCGCGAGCGCAGCCAGTCGCCCTGCTCGTCGTGCAGCTCGGTGGGGAAGGGACCCGACCCGACGCGGGTCGTGTAGGCCTTGACGATCCCGACGATGCGGTCGAGGCGGTTGGGGCCGACGCCCGCGCCCGTCGCGGCGCCGCCTGCGGTCGCCGAAGACGACGTCACGAACGGGTATGTGCCGTGGTCGACGTCGAGCATCGTGGCCTGACCGCCCTCGAACACGACGACGTCGCCGTTGTCGAGCGCGTCGTTGAGCAGCAGCGACGTGTCGGCGACGAGCGGACGAAGGCGCTCGACGTACGACAGCAGGTCTTCGACGACCTCGTCGACGGTGATCGCCCGACGGTTGTAGACCTTCAGCAGCAGGTGGTTCTTCTGGTCGAGGGCGCCTTCGACCTTCTGGCGCAGGATGTTCTCGTCGAAGAGGTCCTGCACGCGGATGCCGACGCGGTTGATCTTGTCGGCGTACGCCGGCCCGATGCCGCGGCCGGTCGTGCCGATCTGCCGCTTGCCGAGGAAGCGCTCGGTCACCTTGTCGAGCGTGCGGTGGTACTGCGTGATGATGTGCGCGTTCGCGCTCACGCGCAGACGCGACGTGTCGACGCCGCGCGCGTGCAGCGCCTCGAGCTCGGCGAACAGCACTTCGAGGTCGACGACGACGCCGTTTCCGATGACGGCGTTCACGCCCGGCGACAGGATGCCCGAGGGAAGCAGGTGCAGCGCGTACTTCTCGTCGCCGATCACGACCGTGTGGCCGGCGTTGTTGCCGCCGTTGAACTTGACGACCCAGTCGGTGCGATCGCCGAGCAGGTCAGTGGCTTTGCCCTTGCCCTCGTCTCCCCACTGCACTCCGACGATCACGATGCCTGGCATGGGCTCTCCCCCGTTTGCGGACGGTTACACCCCATCCTATCGACGCCCTCCGGATGACCCGCCCAGGGTGTCCTCATGAGGCGCCGTCCTGCGACGGGCGAGACCGGGCCCCACGTCGTGGTGGACGCAACGATGCTCCTGCACGAGCACTTCACCCCCGAGCAGTGGGCGTCGTGGATGGAGCTCGTCATCGACGCGATCGAGTCGGTCGTCGACGAGGGGTCGGGCGCGGTAGAGCGCTGTCGCAACGGCGCACGGCAGCGCGGCACGACGGCGCGGCATCCGTGAAACCCCCGATCAGCGCATATTGCGCCGCTAAGGTGAGCGCATGCGAAGCACCACGATGGCGTCGGTCTGGTCTGCCGCGCGCGCCGTGATGGCGCTCGCGATCGTCTCGGCGGTCGTCGCCCAGCTCGTGATGTCGGTCGACACGGCCGCGGGGCTCGGGCGCGACGTCGGGGTCACGGTCGTGAACTTCTTCGGCTTCTTCACGATCCTCTCCAACACCGCCGCCGCGCTCGTGCTGCTGTGGGCTGCGATCTGGTACTGGGCACGCGGCCGTACGGCGGATGCCGAACCGGCGGCCCTCGCGGTCGCGCTCACGTGCGTGAGCACGTACATGGTCGTGACGGGGGTCGTCTACAACACACTGCTCCGCCACATCGAACTCCCGCAGGGGAGCGAGCCGATCCCGTGGTCGAACGAGGTGCTGCACCTGATCGGGCCGGCGTTCCTGCTCATCGACGTGTTCGTCGGACCGCGGCGGCGACGCCTGCCGTGGTCGGCGGTCTGGGTCGTCGCCGGGTTCCCGATCCTCTGGGCGATCTACACGATGGCTCGCGGGCCGCTCACGGTGAACCCCGCCACCGGCGCCCCGTACTGGTACCCGTACCCGTTCCTCGACCCGAACAACTCGGCCCTCGAACCCGTCGCGGGATACCCGGGCGTCGCGCTGTACATCGTCGCGATCGCGGCAGTCATCCTCGGCATCGGCGCGCTCGTCGTGTGGTGGCGCCGCCGGACGGGAGTGGGTGAGCCGGGTACCGCCTCCTCACCCGAGCAGGAGCCTGCGATGGCGTGAGCGGCGCCCCGGAACGCCTCAGGCGCGCCCGCTGCAGTCAGGCGCGCCTGAGGGTTTCCCAGAAATGGAAGGCTTTGGCCCCAGCCCTTGTGCCCCCCAGCGGTCACGTCATCGGCCCCCAGCGCCGGCGTGACGAATGTCACAGTAGCTTGTCCCCCAAATAGGGGACATACGCGCGCGCGAGTCTCTCAGCAAACTTTCAGCTTTCGTCGCGATCACGCGCTCTGCGCCGCCACGAGCACGGCCCGGACGTGGTGGTCGCGGTCTCACTCCGGCTGAACGACGGGATGGGTGCCGAGCACCGCGCAACTAGACTGGAATCCATGTCCAAAGTGCTCCAGTCCCTGCCCATCGGCGAGCGCGTCGGCATCGCCTTCTCGGGAGGACTGGACACCTCCGTCGCGGTGGCGTGGATGCGCGACAAGGGCGCGATCCCGTGCACGTACACAGGAGACCTCGGCCAGCCCGACGAAGACGACATCGAGTCGATCCCCGAGCGCGCCCTGACCTACGGCGCCGAGGTGTCACGGCTCATCGACTGCAAGCCCGCACTCGTCGAAGAAGGCTTCGGTGCGCTCGCGTGCGGCGCTTTCCACATCCGCTCCGCCGGGCGCACGTACTTCAACACGACGCCCATCGGCCGCGCCGTCACGGGCACGCTCCTCGTGCGTGCGATGAAGGAGGACGGCGTCGACATCTGGGGCGACGGCTCGACCTACAAGGGCAACGACATCGAGCGGTTCTACCGCTACGGGCTGCTCGCCAACCCCGCGCTGCGCATCTACAAGCCGTGGCTCGACGCCGACTTCGTGCGCGAGCTCGGCGGTCGCAAAGAGATGAGCGAATGGCTGGTCGCGCACGGATTCCCGTACCGCGATTCGGCCGAGAAGGCGTACTCGACGGATGCCAACATCTGGGGCGCGACGCACGAGGCCAAGACCCTCGAGCACCTCGACGTGTCGCTCGAGACGGTCGAGCCCATCATGGGCGTGCGGTTCTGGGACCCCGAGGTCGAGATCGAGACCGAAGACGTCACGGTGACCTTCGAGGCCGGCCGCCCGGTCGCGCTCAACGGCGTCGAGTACTCCGACGGCGTCGCGCTCGTGCTCGAGGCCAATCGAATCGGGGGTCGCCATGGCCTGGGCATGAGCGACCAGATCGAGAACCGCATCATCGAGGCGAAGTCGCGCGGGATCTACGAGGCGCCCGGCATGGCGCTGCTGTTCATCGCGTACGAGCGGCTCGTCAACGGCATCCTCAACGAGGACACGCTCGCGACGTACCACGAGCAGGGCCGCCGCCTCGGACGCCTCATGTACGAGGGCCGCTGGCTCGAGCCGCAGTCGCTCATGCTGCGCGAGTCGATCCAGAAGTGGGTGGGCTCCACCATCACCGGCACCGTCGCGCTGCGCCTGCGCCGCGGCGAGGACTACACAATCCTCGACACCACCGGACCGGGCCTGTCGTACCACCCCGAGAAGCTCTCGATGGAGCGCGTGGGCGACGCCGCGTTCGGACCCACCGACCGCATCGGCCAGCTCACGATGCGAAACCTCGACATCGCCGATTCGCGCTCGCGCCTCGAGTACTACGCGTCCGCGGGGATCATCGGCGGTGCGACCGGCGAGCTCGTGGGGCACCTCCAGCCGGGCGAGGCGGGCGAGATCACCGAGCACGCCGAGGCCTACAGCGCGGAGCGCGAAGAGCTCGCAGAGGCGACGGATGCCGCATCCGAGGCCGCCGCGTTCGATTTCGGCACCGACTGAACCCCGTTCCGCGGGCTCCGCACAGGTCGGAACGCCGCGCTGAGTCGTCTCGGACCCCGCCTTCACGGCCCGTTCACCGGACTTTGTTCTGCGCCGCCGGGCTGGGCGGGTTAGGATTCCCCGACGGTGCGTGTGACCCGAACGCACGACACCGGGGTTCGCGATGCACGACACCGCGTCCCGTTCCTCGCCAACCCGCGAAAGAACTTCGATGCTGAAGACACAGACCGAGTCCGACACGGACCATCCGGCGTTCATCGAACCCTCTGAAGAGCGGCAGCCCCGCAAGTCGTCCTTCGGCCGCAAGATCGGCATCACGCTCTACAGCATCGTCGCGGGCGTCGTCGTGATCGCCCTGATCGCCGTCGGCGCGATCGTGTGGACGATCCAGCGCTCGTTCCCGCAGCTCGACGGCGAGCTCGTCCTGTCCGGGCTCAACGGCGAGGTCAGCGTGCAGCGCGATGAGCTCGGCATCCCGGTCATCACAGCGACCGACACGCACGATCTCTTCTTCGCGCAGGGCTTCGTGCACGCGCAGGACCGCTTCTGGGAGATGGATTTCCGCCGCCACGTGACGAGCGGACGCCTGTCGGAGATGTTCGGGGAGTCGCAGCTGGGCACCGACATGTTCCTCCGCACTCTCGGGTGGCGTCAGATCGCCGAGCAGGAGGTCGAGCTGCTCGACGAGACCACGCGTGCCTACTACGAGGCGTACGCCGAGGGCGTCAACGCCTATCTCGCGGGCCACAAGGGCCCCGACGCGTCCTTCGAGTACGCGGTGCTCGGCCTGCAGAACTCCGACTACCGGATCGAGCCGTGGACGCCGGCGGACTCCGTCGCGTGGCTGAAGGCGATGGCCTGGGACCTCCGGTCGAACATCGAGGAGGAGACGGAGCGCGCGATCGTCGCGAGCGAGTTCACCGAGGCCCAGATGGCGACGCTCTACCCGTCGTATCCGTTCGACCGCAATCCGGTCATCGTTCCCGAGATCTCCGAGAACGCCCCCGCGCCGTCCGAGACCGTCTCGCCGATCGACCCCGAGGCGACGGATGCCGACGCAGAGGCCGAGGATGAGGGCGGCGACGCCGCGGGAGCGGTCTCGACCGATGTGACGGCGTCGGCTGCGGCATCCGTGTCGCATGAAGCGTCTGCGGCGGCGGCCGCCATCGACTGGCGATCCGTCTCGGACGTGATCGAGTCGGTGAGCGACCTCGTCGGCCCGGTCGGGGAGGGCATCGGCTCGAACTCGTGGGTCGTCTCGGGCGACCTCACCGAGAGCGGCCTGCCGCTGCTCGCGAACGACCCGCATCTCGGCGCGTCGCTGCCGAGCGTGTGGCACCAGGTCGGACTGCGCTGTGCGGAGCTCACCGACGAGTGCCCCTTCGACGTCGCGGGCTTCAGCTTCTCGGGCGTTCCGGGAGTCGTCATCGGCCACAACGACCGGGTCGCGTGGGGCTTCACGAACCTCACCACCGACGTGACCGACCTCTACCTCGAGAAGATCGAGGGTGACCGGTACTGGCGCGACGGCGCGCTCGTGCCGCTCGAGGAGCGCACCGAGACGATCCGCGTGGCGGGCGGTGAAGACGTCGAGCTCACGATCCGGAGCACCGTCAACGGGCCGATCGTGTCGGGGCTCACCGACGACTTCACCGCGGTGGCCGCCGACCCGTTCGTCGGCACGAACGGCGTGATCACCGAGCCCGTCAACCCGCCGACGGGCGAGTACGCGGTGAGCCTCAAGTGGACCGCGCTGGAACCGGGCACGACGGCATCCGCCATCTTCACGATGAACCGCGCGCGCAACTTCTCGGACTTCCGCCTCGCCGCGTCGCACTTCGACGTGCCGGCGCAGAACCTCGTCTACGCGGACGTCGACGGCAACATCGGGTACCAGACGCCGGGCAAGCTGCCGATGCGCGGCGCCGGCGACGGCACGATGCCGCAGCCCGGGTGGGACTCGGCATACGACTGGCAGGGGTTCATCCCGTTCGACGAGCTCCCGGTCGTGTACAACCCCGACGAGGGCTTCATCGTCACGGCGAACAACGCGATCGTGCCCGACGAGTACCCGCACTTCCTCACGCGGGACTGGGACCACGGATTCCGCGCCGCCCGCATCACCGAGATGATCCAGCGTCGGGCCGCGAACGGCGAGCTCACCGCCGCCGACATGCAGGCGATCCAGGCCGACGACGACTTCCACATGGGCAAGCGCCTGACGGCCGAGTTCATGGAGCTCGACACGGGCGACGAGAAGACGGATGCCGCGCTCGAGCTCCTCCGCGAGTGGGACGCGCAGAACGAGCCCGACTCCGCCGCTGCGGCGTACGCGAACGTGCTGTGGGACGAGCTCGTGCAGAGCCTGTTCGTACGCGGGCGCGAGAACCCCGCGCCGATGACCGACCAGAGCCGTCTGTTCGTCGTCGTCGGCAACCTCCTCGACGACGAGACCTCCGAGTGGTGGACGAACCCGTCGCTGCGCGTGTCCGGCCAGGACGAGATGCTCCGGCACGTCGCCCAGGCCGCATACGAGCGGCTGGTCGAGCTGCAGGGCGACAACCCGGCGAGGTGGAACTGGGGCTCGCTGCATGCGCTCACGCTGCGCAACGGCACGTTCGGTTCGTCCGGCATCGCGCCCATCGAGTGGCTGTTCAACCGCGGACCGTTCCCGGTGGGCGGCGGCTCGTCGGTGCCGAACGCGACCGGCTGGGTGATCGGTCAGGGCTTCGAGACCGTGACCGTGCCCTCGATGCGCATGATCGTCGACCTTTCCGACCTCGACGCCTCGAGCTGGAACCACCTCACCGGCACGAGCGGGCACGCGTTCCACCCGAACTACATCGACCAGACCGAGACGTGGCAGAAGGCCGAGACGACCCCGTGGGCGTACTCGCCCGAGGCCGTCGACGCCGCGGCGACGAACACGCTGACGCTCCTGCCGGGGCGCTGACGCAGAGACCCGGCCTCCCGCCGAGATTGCGCTCGAACACGGTCACCAGCCCCCCACCGACCGCCGTTCGCGCAGTCTCGGCGGGACCTCCTGCGCTGGCGGCGCTGGTCGGCCCGCCCGGCCCGCCCCGGGCCGCCCCGGCCCGCCCGGCCCGCCCCGACCCGCCGGTCCCGACCCCTGGCGAGATTGCGCGTCTTGCGGCTCGCGGCGCCTCCGGGCGGTAGATCGCGCAATCTCGACGGTGTCAGGAGCGCTTGCGAAGGGCGCGGCGAACACGTGCGGCGAAGGCGGAGAGACCGTCGGGCGAGAGCTCAGCCGCGCCGGCGAGAATCACGCGGTAACCGGCGTCCTGGAACAGCTGCACCCTGGTGAGGTCGTCGCGCCACGTCCGCGGGTCCGCACGGTGCACGTCGCCGAGGTACTCGATCAGCAGGCGGGCTTCGACATACGCGAGATCCGGATGCCGGTCACCCGCCGCTGTCTGGATCGTGGGCTGCACATCGGGCTCCGGCAGACGCGCGGCGAGAAGCCCGAGCCGCAGGAGCGTCTCCGGCGGAGAGTCGACCGGGCTGCGGATGCGCGTCAGCGCCCAGTTCAGAGCGACCGCTCCTCGGCGAGAACCGTGTCGCTCGACGGCATCCGCGAGGTCGTCGAGTGACGCGAGCGCAGGCTCTCGCCCGAACCGTGTGCGCCGGCCGGAGACGAGGAAGTCGCCGATCGCCACGAGCCACTCGCGGGTGAGGAGCCCTCCCTTCGTCCCGGTCATCGTCGCGAGTGAGACCCAGGTATCGGCCACCGTCGTCACCGGCAAGCCCCGCACCACGTCGGTGCCTGCGGGTTCGCCCTCACGCGTCCACGCGATCACTCCGGGCCGACGCACGGGAGTCCGGTTCGGCGTCAGAACGTGCAGCGCGTCGTCGAGCCGCGCCGGCAACGGCATCCGCCACAGCCTCGCCGCGGTCGCGTGACTGAAGAGCGCGTCGCTCGGCAGCACCACGCGAAGATCGCCGCACCGGTCGACCAGCGGATCGCCGGTGCGTCCGGAGGTGCCTGCGACCCGAACCCCGTGAAAGGGCCGCTCGAACGCGGCACGGCGCATCGTGGCATCCGTCAACCCGATGCGTCGGCCCTCGGCGACTGTGAACGCGACACCGTCCATCCACGGCGGAACCATCGACATCCCTCGATGCTCGCGCGCGCGTCCGCGTCTCTTCGCCATGGGGCCCTGACCCCGGGGAGAAACCGCGTGCCGCGCACCCTGGGGAGGAACCGTCAGCCGGGCCCGAGATCGCGCGAACGACCGTTGCATCGCGCGCCCACCCGTCGTTCGCGCAATCTCGGCAGGGATCAGGGGCGGGGGCTGGTGAGCGGAGTTGGGCAGGCGGGTGCGTCTCGTAGCGTGGTGTCACTTCCCGCGGGTCTTCTTCGTCGTTGACGTAGGAGGGCCATCGTGGGATACCCAGTTGTTTCCGCCAAGAAGCAAAGAAGAGACCCCACGATGACCCACAACCAGTCTGCCTTGACGACCCTGATCGCAGAAGTTCTCACTGACCCTGACCTGGCGCATTCGGATGTGTTCCGGCGGATGCTGCAAGCCGGGCTGCAGGATCTGATCGACGCGGAAGCGACCGCGAAGATCGGCGCCGCCCCGCACGAGCGCACCCCGGAGCGCACCACCCGCCGCAACGGCACCCGCCCGAAGACCCTGGCGACCCCAGCCGGGGAGGTCGACCTGCAGATCCCGAAGCTGCGGGAGGGGTCGTTCTTCCCGTCGCTGCTGCACCCGCGCCGCCGAGTCGACAAAGCCCTCTACGCGGTGATCTGCCAAGCGTGGATCGACGGGGTCTCGACCCGCAAGGTCGACCAGCTGGTCCGCGCCTTGGGGAACGACACCGGCATCTCCCGGTCGACGGTCTCACGGATCTGCTCCGAAATCGACGAGACGGTGCAGGAGTTCCTGCACCGCCGGATCGATCACACCTGGTTCCCGTACCTGTTCCTCGACGCCACCTACCTCGACGTCCGCCACCGCGGCCGAGTCGTCTCCCAGGCCCTCGTCGTGGCCACCGGTGTCTCCGGAGAGGGCCGCCGGGAGATCCTCGGGATGGCGCTCGGGGACGCCGAGACCACCGACTTCTGGACCGAGTTCCTCCGCGGTCTGCGCGACCGCGGACTGAAAGTCGCGACCGATACCGACCCGCTCGGCGTCGCGCTGGTCACCAGTGACGCGCACGCCGGCATCAAGGCTGCCGTCAAAGCGATCCTGCCCGGAGCCGGGTGGCAAAGATGCCGCGTCCATTTCGCGCGCAATGTCACCCAGAAGCTCGGCTCAGCGAGGTCGAAGCCCGTGAACGCGCTGATCTCCACGATCTTCGCGCAGACCACGCCGGAGTCCGTGATCGCTCAATATCACCAGGTCGCCGACTCGCTACGCGGCTCGTTCCCAGAGATCACCGCGATGCTCGAGGCAGCCGAACCGGACCTGACCGGGTTCGCGTCGCTGCCGCGCGAGCACTGGCAAAAGGTCTGGTCGAACAACCCCATCGAGCGCCTCAACCGGGAGATCAAACGCCGCGCCGACGTCGTCCAGATCTTCCCCGACCGTGACAGCGTGACGCGCTTGATCGGCGCCGTCCTGCAAGAGCAGCACGAGGAATGGTCCTACGGCGAACGCCGCTACTTCTCCGACATCTCCATGCGCAAGCTCGTCCACACCCTCCACGACCACACCGAGCAGCCCCGCCCCGAGCTCCTGCTCACCGCCTGACCCACCCATCAGGAACAACCGCAGTTACACCACCAGACGAGACTTGACCCACCGAAGGGGGCGGCACGCGATGCCGAAACAAGAAAAACCCCCGGTCAACCGGGGGTTTCGAATGGTGGGCGATACTGGGATCGAAACAGTATCAGCGCAACTGGGACACCACCCGATCCGGCCGCATGAATCCGCCATTCTGCCGCGTGTTCTAGCGGAAACTGCCGATCCAGTGTTAAGGTCACTGGAAGACACAAGAGGACACCACCGGACTTTAGATATTGCACGGTGTTGCACGAGACGGGATCCGACATGGCGGCGAAGAAGACCCGCAAGCGGCGCGAGTCGTTCGGCGCGATCCGCAAGCTCCCCTCCGGCCGCTACCAAGCGTCCTACGTCGGACCCGACGGCATCCGGTACACCGGCCCGCAGACATTCGACGCGATCGAGGACGCCCGCGGGTGGCTCGCGCGACGTCGCATCGAGATCGCCGACGGCGAATGGACACCCCACACGGCGAAGTCAGCGACGGCCGCGAAGAAGGGGCTCACCGAGTCGTTCGCGGACTACGCCGAGAAGTGGATCTCCACACGCACGAACCGGCACGGAGACCACCTCCGCCCCCGCACCGCCGCGGAGTACCGTCGACTCGTCGCCGGCCCCCTCTCCCCCTTCGCCGACCAACGACTCACGGCGATCACCTCGGAGAGCGTCCGCGCGTGGTACGCCGACCTTGTTGGGCGCGGCACGAAGACTCAGGCGGCGCGCGCGTATGAGCTTCTAAAGGCGATCCTCGCCACGGCTGTCGCCGATGGGCGGATCAAGTCGAACCCGTGCCAGATCAAAGGCGCCGCGTCCGCGTCGACCGGGAAAGCGGTCAAACCGCCCACGGGCGCCGAGCTGCAGAAGATCCTCGACACGATCACACCCCGCTACCGCGCCGCCGTGGTTCTCGCGGCTTGGGCCGGTGTCCGTTACGGCGAGCTCACCGAGCTTCGACGGAAGGACATCGAGCTCGTCCGCGAGGGCGGCAGGCTCGAGATGGTCGCGGTCAACGTGGCCCGCGCGGTCACGCACGTCCCCGGGCAGGGGTTCATCGTGGGGCCCACGAAGAGCGAAGCGGGCGTTCGCACGATCGTCCTGCCCCCGCATGTCAACGCGATCATCGAGGAGCACCTGCAGGAGCACACCGGCCGGTTCCCGGACTCGCTGTTGTTCCCCGCCGCGGACGGCAGCACGCATCTCGCGCAGTCCGCGTTCTACAAGCACTGGAACCCCGCACGGATCGCCGCGAAACGCCCCGACATGCCCTGGCACGCGCTCCGCCACTACGGAGCCACCCGCGCCGCGCTCGCCGGCGCTACCCTGCGCGAACTGCAGGCCAGGCTTGGGCACTCCACCGTGGCCGCGGCGATGCGCTATCAGCACACCGTCGGCCGGGACGAAGAACTTGCGAGGCGCATGTCCGAACTCGCCTAAAGACTTACCCGTCACCCGACGGGCAAGAAGATGCCCCCGCCGCTGGGCAAGAGCGACGAGGGCCGATCACGAAGGACACCCATCATGACCAGCAACATCGTAACCACCGAGCAGACGCTCCAGCGCGCCCGGTTCACACTCGACCAGTACGCCGCCAGCATCGAGGCGATTCTGCGCTCGCGCGACGACCTCCTCACGGACACGCTCACCGAGCTCACCGCGGCCGGATACGACGCGAAGATCGTACGCCGGTGGAGGACCCATGAACTCCTCGCGGGCGACGTCATCGGGGTCCTCGAGACGTTCGACCGTTCGGACGGTGGCGGCGTCCTGCGCCGTCTCGAGCCGTGGGAGTACCCGGACCGGTTCGACCGTGTGGGGGTCTACGCGGAGACGTGGTCGACCAACTCCGCACGGATCACGGTCCACCACGGGCCACACCGCGTCATGCTCGTCGACGGCCGCGACGTCCTCGCCGTCAAGGACGAGGACGCGGAGTCGGAGGCCGCGCACCGCCGCTCCGTCGCACGCCTCCGCACCCTCGCGCGCCACGACGACCTCCGCGTCCGCGTCCTGGACCACGACATCGCACTCGTCGACCCGCTCGACAACGTCGTGCACGAAGGCGACGTCCTGTCGGCGTTCGCGTGGATTCTCGACATCGACCTCGACACCCCGGTCACAGCATGAGCTATCGCCCACGCGAAGGGCGACCGGCGGAACCTCGCCGTCGGTCGCCCCGACCGCTCGCCCGGTGTGACTGCGCGGAAGGCCACTGGCTCGCGCGCGTTGCGATCCACGACGGCGAGCCGTGCATCGAGTACCGAACCGCAGTTGTCGGGGTCACACGCTCTGGAAACTACACATCTTCGACCGGCAGTCGGCTCGCGTGGGAACCGCTGGCTCAGCTGCGAGCCGAGATGGCGGACGGCCTGGAATCGTTCACGGTCAATGGCCGATGCCCGCGTGATCGCAACTACCGCCTCGATCTCGTGGAGCTCGCCCGGAGGATCGGCCAACCGACCGTGATTCTCACCGCGCAACACGCCGACCGGATCGACATTCGGCCCTTCCGGGCGGACATGGACTAACTTGTCCGCTAACGGCTCGCTCATCGAGTAGCGAAACAGCCGCCCAACTGGCAAGGGGCGCACGACTCCATCGGAGTGTGCACTCATGCCTGAAGACACCCCGCAGTGGGTGCGGATCAAGACCGCAGCCGCCCTGACTGGCCTTTCTGAGAAGACCATCCGGCGGCGAATCGCCGACGGAACCATCGAGGCACGCCGTGTCGGTCCTCGAGCGATCCTCATCCCTCTCTCAAGCCTCGACACCATGGGGCGCCCGCTGCAGTACGTCGGCGGTGCCGCGTGACCGCAAAGAGAAACCGCCCCACGGCGGAGGCGGCACTCAGAACTCCTGGCGGGCGAGTTCGGGTCGATGCTACCGCGTCGGGGCTCCGGTGCCCGGCCGCACGCGCGCATCTCGTCGACGCGCTGGTCGCCCGCACGATCGCAGCTGAACGGCCAGCGCTCGCCACGCTGGGCGGTGATCTGACATGGGCGCTGGGCTCGTGAACGCCGCGTACGAAGTCGCCGAGCGGCTGAGTCTCGAGCACGCACCGACCCGCGTCTTCGTGTACATGGCCGTTCGTGCGCTCGACGGTGACCCGCAGCCGGCGTTCTGGGAGGGCTACGACGCGCTTGCGCGTGCGCTCGGCAAGTCCGGTCCCGCGGGCCACCGCGCCGCCGGTCGCGCGATCCAGGCGCTCAAGGAGGCGGGTGCGATTCGCACCGTTGGGCACCCGGCGCCGGGAAGCCGGACCGCACGATATGCCCTGCTCGACGGTCGCGGGTTGCCGCTCGCGGCCCAGAGCATCACCGGACGCTCACCGTCCGACGATGACAACTCACACGACGCTCACCGTCCGGTGAACACAGGACGCTCAGCGCCGAACACCGGACGCTCAGGTGTCAACTCACAAGACGCTCACCGTCCTGCAGAGGAGAAGGAGGAGGACAAGGAGGAGGGGCCCCCGCCCTCGACCTGCCCTCGTCACCCCAACGGCACAAGCGAACCCTGCGGCGCCTGCGGTGCGGCGCGGCGCGCGGCCGAGGCATGGCGACCGCCCCGACGTCCGGCCCCTCCGCACGCTCACCGATTCGACCCCGGGTCGGGTTACTGCGCGTGCGGCATCCGAGAGGATCTCGCGTCGTGACCGGCCCGGGACTGTGCGTCCGCGACCTCCGCCACGAGTGGGACCCCGCGAGCGGTTGGTGCTTGCACGGCTGCGGGTGGCGTGAGGACGGCCGCTCCGCGTACCGGCCGCAACGCCGCCGACACACCGCCGATGACGTCGACATCACCGAGCCGCGAAGGAGCGAACCGTGATCGGTCGGCTCGTCGCGGAGCACACGCCGTCGCCGGTCGCGCGTCGGCGTGAGGTGTCGCGGGAGCGTGGGTGGCCGCGCGAGTGGGGTCCGATCCTGGACCTCGAGGCTGCGGGTGTGGACGAGTGGCGGCGGTGGCATGAGGGGTGGCTGACGACTCGCCGGTTCGATGACGGGTCGGTGGGGTTCTTCATCGTGTGTGGGTTCGCGCACCCGCGGATGATGCGAGCGCTCGCGGAGCTCATCGCGTGCGGATGGACGGTCACCGTGTACGCCGCGGAACGGCATGTCGCCGTCGAGATCCGGGAGGCGACGTGACGCCCGCGACTGAGGCTGTGGCGTGGCTGAGATGGCTGGCCGCGCGGATCGAGCAGGCGCAGGGCGTGAGTAGAACCACGGAGCGGACGTGGCGGATCGCGGCGGAGCTCGAGCAGTACGAGCGCATCCGGCGGGCGTTCCACGAGCCCGGGATCTGTCCGACGCCGGGGTGCGATAGGCCGATCGCTCCGGCCACGGGGCGGCGTGGCCGTCCACCGGAGCACTGCGTCGAACACAAGCGTGTGCATAAAACGCGCATAAATCCGTGACCGGCGAGGGTGGAGTCATGGCAAAGACAGCAGAGCTGATCACCGTTCAGGAGATCGCGTCCGCGTTGGGCGTGCCCGGACAAGCCGACGCGGTCCACGACGGTCTCCGCGCCGACGGGATCGAGATCGTCGAGGACTGGGCGGGGCGACCCGCTGTGTCGTTCGACGACGCGAAGGCGGTCGTGGACCGGCACCGGAAGGCGCAGGCGGAATGGGATGAGCGGCAGCGGCGTCTGATGTACGAGGAGGACGAGCGCCGCAGGTGTCAGACGGAGTTCGACATCCTCGTCGGGACGATCGTGCCCGTCCTGCGGCGGCAGGAGCCGTACTTGGGAAGCGCGGAGGACGACCACCGCCGGTTCGGGCGGGCGCGCCGCGCCGCGCTCGACGTGCTGAAGGGCCGCCACAGCAAGCAAGCGATCGCGTCGCTGCAGGTCAAGCCCGTCGTCACGCTCGGTGAGACCCACAACGCCAGCCTCGAGGCCCTCGAACCTGAGGTGCGAGAGCGCGTCAAGGCCGCACTCGGAATGTGAAGGGAACCATCATGACCGGGACCGAATACGCAGACCGCGCCCGAGGCCGCGGCACCTTCCCGAAGCACTGGCGCGGACTCGTCGAGGGGCAGAGCTCCGAGGAGCGCGCCGCGACGATCGTCATGAACATCGCCGCCGACCACCGGGCCCGCGGCAACCACGACAAGGCCGAGGCGACGCTCCTCAGCTACCGCACCGCGGGCGCGTCGAACCGGTCCGCGACCATCGCGCTCGCACGCGCACGCCGGCTCGCCGGACACTGACATGCACCAGACCGCGCGCGGGCACAACGGGTACTCCTTTCCCCAGGTCGGTTCCGTGCGCACGGGGGAGGCTGCCGTAGTGGAAGCGGCAACCTCCCCCAACCCCAACGGAGGTGAATGATGGCCGGACGTGGCATCAGCATCGACATTCTCGCGAACGTCCGCGACGCACTGCAGGGAACCGGTGACGTCGAGAAGGCGCTCGCCGACGTCGAGGCCACCCTCGACGACCTGCAGCGGTCGGGGGACGACTCGACCGACAAGATGTCGCGCGGGTTCCGTGACCTCGCACGTGACGCGGACGCATCCGCCGACAAGCTCGAACGCTCCTACAAGACCGCGTACCGGGACACCGCACGCGCGGCCGACGACGCCGCCGACGACGCGGTCCGCGCGCAACGGAGACTCGGTGAGGCGTCCGAGGAGGTCGGGCAGGAGATCCGGCAGAACCTCGGCGAAGGGATCGCGAACGCCGCCCGCGGCGACTTCGAGTCCCTCGCGGACACGATCGGCGACACCCTCGGCGGTGCAGTGTCCGGTATCGGCGGGATCGGTGCCGCGGGGCTCGCCGCGGCCGGCGCGCTCGGGATCGGTGCGCTCGTCGCAGCGTTCCAGCTTGCCGAGGAGAACCGCAAGAAGCTCGAGGAGCGCGCGAACGATCTCGCGAAGGCGTACATCGACGCCGGGTCGAACGTGCTCGACGCGATGACGGTCGCGGCGCGGTCGTCCGAGATCCTCACCGACCCGGAGCGGCGGAAGGAAGCCGAACAGCTCCGTGACGTGCTCGGCGTCGATCTCGCGACCGCGGTGCGCGCGCTCGCCGGTGATCAGAACGCGCTCGCGATCGCGAACAAGATCGTGCAGGACTCCGAGACGGAACGCCTCGACCTGATGCGGCAGTCCGCGAACTACATGTCCGGCGAGTTCACGCAGGCGGAGAAGGCACGCCTCGACCAGCTGCAGAGCCAGAAGACGAAGGTCGACGAGCTCAACGGCGTCACGAAAGAAGCGACCTCGACGTTCGACGCGCAGCAGAAGATCCTCCGCGACCTCGTGAACAACGCCTCGTCCGCGACCAAGGAAGTCGACGAGCTCGGCAACGTGCTGTACACCCTCCCGGACGAGACACAGGTCCTGATCGAAGCGCAGACAGGCAAGGCAACAACCGATGTGTCGAAGTTCAAGGGCGACCTCGACGGCATCCCCGAGACGGTCACCAGCCGCGTGAAGGTCCTCGTCGACGACTCGGCATGGCGGAACTGGCGCCCGAACCCCAAGACGGGCGTCATCATGGCGACCCGCGCACGCAACCTCCCCGACTGGGACTGATCATGCGCACCCTCACCCCGGACGACGTCCTCAGCCTCATCCCCACCGCCGACCAAAGGCCAGACGGTGCACTCCTCGACCGCACACTCGACGGGCTCGAGCTCCCCGTCCACGACGGCGTGGTCACCATCGACGCACTCATCAACCCCGCCCTGCGGGTCACAGCAGAAGCGATCTACTACGCCGCCGAACACACCGGCCGCGACGTCGCCGAGGTCATCTTCGACCTCCGCACCCGACTCCACCCCCAGGACTGAACGATGGTCGCGAAGTCCGCGCACGACCGGAAGTACGACTACGCCCACAAGAAGCGCCGGAAGCAGTGGGTCCCGATCGTCGAGGCCGGCGGGGTCCGATGCCACCGCTGCAACAAACCCATCCAACCCGGCACACCCTGGCACCTCGACCACCACGACGACGGCTCCGGATCCTCACCCTCCCACCGCGCCTGCAACGCCGCCACAGCCCGCATCTGGCGCGACAAAGCCCTCGGCATCGACTCCACACCCAACGACGGCTACTGCCCCTGCGGACAGCCCTACGCCTGGTTCACCTGCACCAGCGACCTACCCCACCGACCCCTACCCCCACGCGCACCCCGCGAAGACGGCACACGAAGCATCTGGGACCGCCAACCCCGGAATCTTTAGCGATCGAACACCCACCACCACCCGCGAGTGGACTCGATCTCTCCCCGCAAGATCCCCCCTCCCCCCGTCCCAAAAAAAGGGGGTCGACTCGCGGGTCGTCATGGTGTCGGATCCGGAAAGAATTGGGGCGAACCTGCTGTTCAACCGGCGGCACGGGCGGCTACGCTCACCGGCGCCGGGTCCGGTCCATTCGACGACGACGACGCGGTCGTTCCATCCGGACGCGAACGCGGGGATGCGCTCAGCTGGGCGGTCGGGCCACTGCACCCACGCCCACACGGGCGGCTTCGACTGTCCGTGCTGCACCCACTGGATCGGGTGCGGCCCGTACGCTTGCGCCGGCAGCGTGCACGGTCGCGCGGTGGACTCGGCGATGCGCCTGTCGTTCAGCGTGTCGTAGTGCGTCTCGTAGCGGCGGTTCTTCGTCAATCGGCCCGGGTCCCCCTCCCCCGGCCGTGTGACTAGGTTAGCCGCGCAGCTTCTTCGCCGCCCGACCCGCCCACCACGCGGAGAGGTCCGTTTGCGCGGCCATCGCGGTGAGGATGAGCCCCGGCAACCCCAGTCCCAGGCCCCATGCAAGGAGCCCGACGTCAAAGACATCCGGCTCCGGCGAATCGCTGATCCGGAGAGTAGCGACGAACTGGACGATTAGCGGGATCGCGATCCCGAGCAGCAGCAAGCCGCCCTGCTTGCACCAATCCAGGAGCGTTTTGCCGCCGTCATCGGTCTTCGGTCGCAGTCGCCTGGCGGCACTGGTGATGTGATGGCCGTCGACGACGGTTGCGTCGGGGTCGGTGATCGCGATGACCTCAGCTTCGGCGATCAACCGGTCGGAGTAGAGGCCAATCTCGTCGCTCAGCTTCTCTACCGCGCGGGGACTCAGATTAACCTTCCGTTGGAGGCCGCCCGGCGTCATGCGGACGGAACCGATCGTGCGACGGCGTCGGTGTGGGGCGTTCTGACCCGCGCCTCAATGAACCACAGTTCAGCCTCACGCCACTCCCGCGCTATCGCGCGTCGGCTTTGAGGCCGCGCAACGCTTTCGTCCCGCCACAGCGCCAGGCGCACAAGAAACGCAGCGATTACCGGAAGCACCGTCATAGCCAGCACCACCAGGGTGATCGTCAACCACAGCGGTACGGACAGGATCGCGATTCCGACGATCGTGCTGACGCTCACCAGAACGCCGACCGCGGTAGCCACGGCGCTCGCGGCCGGAGTGTGACCCCGTGCGTTCAGCGCACTCCAATGCAACTCGGCGTCAATCGCGAACTGCGCGCCGCCCGATTCCTCATAGCCGACCCTTCTCGCCGCCACATGCGCTCCGATCCCTTGCCGCGTTTGCAGTGACGCCAGGCTAGCGCGTGCCCCGGATCACCGTGCCTGGCGTCGATCGCCACCACCGGTCCGCATTGCGGGGTGGTGCGAAGCCTAGGGACGTGGATACGGGGATCCGTTATCGCACGCATGTTGCACGACGCCGCCCGGGATGCAGAAAACCCGCGGAATTCCGCGGGTTTCGTGGTGGGCGATACTGGGATCGAACCAGTGACCTCTTCCGTGTCAGGGAAGCGCGCTACCGCTGCGCTAATCGCCCGAGTCATGCTCCGGTCGGGACCGGGAGTGGAGGTGGCGACGGGATTCGAACCCGTGTAAACGGCTTTGCAGGCCGGTGCCTAGCCGCTCGGCCACGCCACCGCGTGTGGTTTGACCCCACGTGCCGCGGTCCCATTCCGGATCTCTCCGGGCAGAAAACCCCTGCACTCGAGCGGATGACGAGACTCGAACTCGCGACCCTCACCTTGGCAAGGTGATGCGCTACCAACTGCGCTACATCCGCATTTCGCGTCCGGGTTTCGCACCCCGGGCACTCCAAAGACTTTAGCCGATCCTCGCGATCATGCAAAACCGAACGCGCCTCGCGCGTGTCATTGTCACGGTGGTTCGAGCGGGTCCTCGGCATCCGGTAGGATCGTTACTCGTTCCCCACGGGGCACGGGCGATTGGCGCAGTTGGTAGCGCGCTTCCTTCACACGGAAGAGGTCATCAGTTCGAGTCTGGTATCGCCCACCACACGCTCCGCGTCCGGCCGGCGCGGCCGGCCGGACGCATCGAGGTCAACGACCGCGACCGAGCGCTTCCTCCATGACCGAGTGGTCGATGAAGGTGCTCAACTCCTCACGGCTGCGCGGCTGCCGACCCGTCTCCTTCGCAACCCAGACGTCTTCGCGCTCCAGGACGTCGAGCATGTCCGGGACGATCTCGCCGGGGAAGGCGAGCTCCGGCCACGACTCCTCGATCTCGTGGAGAGTGAAGCCCGTCACGTCCGACACGAGCGGCCAGTGCTTCTCGGGGTGGCGCTCCAGCGACTTGTTCGCCTTCAGGATGGAGCGGACGAATGTCACGATCGAGCGACGCTTATCGGGGTCTGCGAGATCCTGAGCGCGTGCGTGCAGGTTGAACACCTCGCGGTACAGTTCACGGTCTTGGAAGACGATCGCGTCGTCACCGAGCTCTTCGATCGCGCCGACCGGCTCCGGTTCCCAGATGGAGATCGCGTCGACGTCGCCGCGCACGAGGTACTCCGACATCTGCTCCATGCCGCTCTTGCCGTCGACCTCGGGCGGGAGGCCCACGATTGTGACGTCGTCCTCGGTGAGTCCGACCGTCTCGAGCATCGCGACGAGGAAGAAGTTCGCAGAGGTGTTGCGCGGCAGCATGATCGTCTTGCCCTCGAGGTCCTCCAGCGTCTCGATGCCGGCGGACTTCCTCGCCACGAGCCGGAAGAAGCCCTCGGTGACGGTCATGATGATCCGCAGGTCGGGGTTCACGAGGGACTCGCGCAGAAGCTGCGTCTCGGCATTCGTCGCGAGGTCGACTTCGCCCGCGGTGATCCGCGTGATGCCGCCTTCACCGACCTCCAGGCCTCTCGGATAGAACTTGTCCGCAGCTACGAGCACGGGAGCGAGCTCGATCCAATAACTGCCCGACACCGAGATCGGTGCTGGCGGCCCGCCACGGCCGTCATCGCGGCCGTGAGCTTCCTCGTCACTGCCGACGGCGGATGCGGCGCCGTTGGGCGCCGGCGCCACCGAGGACGCTCCCAGCAGCGTCAACGTCATCGTCGAAGCCGCCACGAGGGCGAGCGCGTTGCGGATCAGGCGGTGGGATCTCATCGGGAGCCTTTCGGTTGCGTAATACGAACTTTTGATTCACATTACGAACTTACGGCGACCCTGTCGAGGGCCCGGATGCATCGTGAGGGGCTCCCTCGTCAGCGGGGGCGCTTCACCAACCCCTTCTCCAATGCAGCAGCACGCGGCCGTACAGCAGCCGCTTGACCGTGCTGCCCGGCAGCACCTCTTTCGCGATGCGTCGCAGGTCTCCGAGCGTGTCCTCGGGCGGCCACTGCGTCGGAGCCGTGTGCTCCCACTTGCCGCGCATCCGTATCGCGATTCCCCGTGCCACCCACGCGACGGCCACCCACGGCAGGTCCCGCACACGCGGGCGCACGAACGTCACCACCCCGAGCACTCCCCCTGACTCGACGAGCGATCCGAGGTGTTCGAGCGCCCGCCGCGTGTCCGGCAGATGGTGCAGCGTCGCGTTCGACACCACCGCGCCGAATCTCGCCTCCGCGGGCGCGAGCTCGAAGACGTCCGCGAGGCGCCACTCGACGCGGGCGTCGGGGAATCGCGCACGAGCGCGATCCAGCACGCCCTCGTCACGATCCACGGCGACAACCGCGGGAAGCGACTCCGCGAGACGGGCGGCGAGGAACCCGTCTCCGCAGCCGACGTCGAGCGCCGCGCGCGCACCCGCCGGGACCGCCGCCGACAGCCGTGCGTCGTAGTGGATGTTGACGTTCCAGACGCGGCGTCCGGCATCCGCGACACGCTCAGCCATGCGATCAGCACCCGTCTCGCACGCGGTCACGCGGCGGCGACCGCCGCCTCGTCCTGCTCCTCAGCGGACTGTTCATCATCGAGCCGAGGCGCCCACACCGCGAACGCGATCGCAACCAGACCGAGGGCGATGGCGGGTCCGTGCGGGTAGTACGTGCTCACGAGCGTCGCCAGAGCGATGATCGGCAGCGTCAGCCCGAGCGTCAGCGCCTCCCACAGCGGCAGACGCCTCGCGCGCGGTGCGAAAGCGGCGACGATCCCCCAGATGCCCAGCAGGATGAGCACCGGGCCCTCCCAGCCCCACAGGAACCGCAGCGGCGCATCTTGCCCGTGGTTCAGGTAGCTGAGGACGATCACGACTGCGAGCACGAGCAGCAGGGCTCCGTACACGCGGCCGCTCCAGCCGACGCGCGCGAGGGTCGGCCCCATCGCGAGCCACAGCAGCACATACGACACACCAACCGCGGCGCCGAGTATGAGGTAGAGATCCAGCAGCCCCGCTTCTGCGAGTGCCGTGCGGATGCGCGTGTAGAACGGCGTGCGCGCGATGGCGATCGCCCACTCGGGCGCCGCCGAGCCCGACCACACCACCGCCTGCTGCGGCAGCAGGAAGAGCGCCCACAGCGACGCGATCGCCGCGAGCACCGCGCATCCGGCTCGACTCGGCCGCGCGCGCATCAGGCGACCACCTTCCAGCCGTAGCGGCGGTGCAGGGCATCCGCGACCAGCGCGAAGCGATCGGGATCGAGGGCGGATGCCTCGCGCCGCATGCCGTCGACGTGGACGCTGTAGAGCTGGTCGACATCTGCCCACGACGGACGGCCCTTCGAGTCCCACGGGCCGGAGCCGACGTGCAGGAAGTCGCGGTCTCCGTCGTGGGACTGGCTCGTGAGCTTGATCGCGTACACGCGCTGGGCGTCCTGCCGGCCGATCACGAGCACCGGGCGATCCTTGCCCCGTCCGTCGCGCTCGACGTAGGGAACCCACGTCCACACGACTTCGCCCCCGTCGGGATCGCCGTCCGGTTCCGGGGCGTAGTGCAGCTCGAGCGCGCCGGCGGAACGTGGTTCGAGTTCGACGGTCGCCGACGCTCCGGTGCGCCCCGGCTGGTCCTCTTCGCCGACGATCGTGGTGGTGCGCTTGGACGGTCGAAGCAGCCCGCCCAGCGTTGCGAGAAAGCGCTTGCGTTTGGTCACGTCGAAACCCTAGCGCCGCGGCGGCTGTACCCCCGGCAGGCCGCAGGCATGCGGCAGGGGCGCCGCGGCTGCTGCCGCGACGCCCCTGCGCGATGGTGCGGTGCCCGGCCGGGGGGATCCGGGTTCGTTCGGTATTACGCCCGCTCTGCGAGGAGGTAGCCCTCTTCGCCGTGCACGACGGTGTCGACACCGGCGATCTCGTCCTCGTTCTTGACGCGGAAGCCGATCGTCTTCTCGACCGCGAAGCCGATGATCCACGCGAGAGCGAACGAGTAGATGAGGACGCCGACCGCTGCGACGACTTGCAGCACCAGCTGCTCCCAGCCGCCACCGAGGAAGAGGCCGGTCTCGGTCGCGAAGAAGCCGAGATAGATCGTGCCGATGAGGCCTCCGACGAGGTGGATGCCGACCACGTCGAGCGAGTCGTCGTAGCCGAGCTTCCACTTGAGCTCGACGGCGAGGGCGCAGACGGCACCCGCGAGGACGCCGAGGAGGATCGCCCAGCCCGGGGTCAGGTTCGCGCAGGACGGGGTGATCGCGACGAGACCCGCGACCGCACCCGAGGCGGCACCGACCGATGTGGCCTTGCCGTCCTTGAACTTCTCGACGACAAGCCAGCCGATGATGGCGGCGGCGGTGGCACCGAGCGTGTTCACGACGATGAGGCCGACGCTCGAGTCGCCCGTGCCCAGCAGGCCCGCGGTACCCTCGGCACCGGCGTTGAAGCCGAACCAGCCGAACCACAGGATTGACGCGCCCAGCAGCACGAGCGGGACGTTGTGGGGCTTCTGGATGCCCTTCTGGAAGCCGATGCGCTTGCCGAGCACGAGCGCGAGCGCGAGAGCCGCGGCGCCGGCGTTGATGTGCACGGCGGTGCCACCGGCGTAGTCGATGACGCTCGTCGAGAACCCGAAGGTCTCACCGAGGCTCATGACCCAGCCGCCGCCCCAGACCCATGCCGCGACCGGGAAGTACACGAGTGTGGCCCAGACCCCGGCGAAGATCATCCATGCGCCGAACTTGGCGCGGTCGGCGATCGCTCCCGAGATCAGGGCGACGGTGATGATCGCGAACGTCGCGCCGAACGTGGCGCCGACGAGCGTGTCGCTGTCGGCGTTCGCGAGGCCGAAGTCCGAGAACGGGTTTCCGGCGAACGCCCACGAGCTTTCGACGGCACTCATGTTGAATCCGTAGAGGACCCACAGCACGCCGACGAGCGCGAGCGAGCCGAAGCTCATCATCATCATGCTGACGACGCTCTTCGCCTTGACGAGGCCGCCGTAGAAGAACGCCACTCCCGGCGTCATGAAAAGCACCAGAGCCGTCGCTGCGACGGACCAGGCGAGGTTACCGCTGTCCATGAGAATCCTCATCCATGTCGTGTTACTCGAGGGACCCCGGAGGTCACGCGGTTTTCGGGTTGCTTGTCTCCGGGCGAGCCCCAGTTTCGCGATGCAGGATTTCCAGCGGCGTGCGTGTCTTGTTTCGCCCTCGTTACGCGACCCCGTCTGAGGTAAACATCACGTTTCAGACGGGCGAGAACGCGCCGCGAGTTCGCTCAGCGAAGCGCGTACGGGGTCACGCGAGGGTTGACGCGACGAGGCGCGAGATGGCCCGCAGGTACTTCTTTCGGTAACCGCCCGCCAGCATCTCTGCGGGGAAGACGCCGTCGAGCGTGATGCCCGTGGCGCGGATGGGGATCTGCGCGTCGTACACGCGGTCGATGAACGCGACGAAGCGCAAAGCGGCGGACTGGTCGTCGAACTCGGTGACATCGCGGATGCCGACGAGCGACAGCCCCTCGATGAGCCGGATGTACCGCGACGGGTGCACGCGCGCGAGGTGGGAGATGAGATCGGAGAAGGCGTCGTCCGACACGAGGCCGCGGGTCGCGGCATCGGCGATCTCGGCTTCGTATGCGTCGGCGTCGAGCGCGACCGCGTGCCCGTCGACCGCGCGGTGCCGGTAGTCGGTGCCGTCGATGCGGATCGTCTGGAAGCTCGAGGCCATCGCGTGGATCTCGCGCAGGAAGTCCTGCGCGGCGAAGCGCCCCTCGCCGAGCGCGTTCGGCGGGGTGTTGCTCGTCGCGGCGAGGCGCGTGCCGCCCGCGACGAGCTCGCCGAGCAGTCGCGTCATGACCATCGTGTCGCCCGGGTCGTCGAGTTCGAACTCATCGATGCACAGCAGGTCCGCGCCGCGGAAGAGGTCGACCGTGTTCTTGTAGCCGAGCGCGCCGACGAGGGCCGTGTACTCGATGAACGAGCCGAAGTATTTCCGGCGCACGGGCATCGCGTGGTAGATCGCCGCGAGCAGGTGGGTCTTGCCGACGCCGAATCCGCCGTCGAGGTAGACGCCGGGCTTGAGCTCGGGCCCCTTCTTCGCACGCTTGAAGAAGCCGCCCTTCGCGGGTCCCGCTCCCCCGCCGGCGAACGCGATGAGCAGGTCCTTCGCCTCCTGTTGCGACGGGTACGCGGGATCGGCCTGGTACGACTCGAACGTCGCCTCGCCGAACTGCGGCGGCGGCACGAGCTGGGACACCATCTCGGCGCCGGACAGCTGGGGCGCCCGCTCAGCGAGGCGCACGATGCCGGAGCGTGCCGCGGTCGTTGTCATGTGCTCGTCTCGTGGTCGGACCGCAGGCGGAAGCCTCGCGGTAACAGGATTACGGAAAGAATGCGCTCGCCCGCGCGGGACCCTATGGTCGTAGGCAGCGCGGCGAGGGATGCAATTACCCTACGCCGTTCCAGCACGCCGAGACCCGAGGAGCATCCGGTGACCGTTGAGTTCGACACGTCTTCGCCCAAGTTCGCCGAGTACGCCGAGCCCGGCCGGCTGGTGACCGGCGAGTGGCTCGAAGCCCGCCTCGGGCAGCCCGGCCTCGTCGTGGTCGAGTCCGACGAGGACGTGCTGCTGTACGAGACGGGTCACATCCCGGGAGCGGTCAAGGTCGACTGGCACACCGAGCTGAACGACCCCGTGGTCCGCGACTACGTCGACGGCAAGGGCTTCGCCGACCTGCTCAGCAGCAAGGGCATCAGCCGCGACGACACCGTCGTCATCTACGGCGACAAGAACAACTGGTGGGCGGCGTACGCGCTGTGGGTGTTCTCGCTGTTCGGCCACGAGGATGTTCGCCTGCTCGACGGCGGCCGCGACAAGTGGATCGCCGAGGGCCGACCCATCACGACCGAGCCCACCGTGCGCGAGCGCACCAAGTACCCCGTCGTGGAGCGCGACGACAGCGTCCTTCGCGCCTACAAGGACGACGTGCTCGCCCACCTCGGCAACCCGCTCATCGACGTGCGCTCGCCCGAGGAGTACAACGGCTCGCGCACGTCGGCCCCCGCGTACCCCGAGGAGGGCGCGCTGCGCGCCGGCCACATCCCCACCGCGAAGAGCGTCCCGTGGGCGCGCGCGGTCGCCGAGGACGGCGGGTTCAAGCCGCGTGCCGAGCTCGACGCGATCTACCGCGAGGAAGCCGGTCTGTCGGACGGCGACCCGATCATCGCGTACTGCCGCATCGGCGAGCGCTCGAGCCACACGTGGTTCGTGCTGAAGCACCTCCTGGGCTTCGAGAACGTCCGCAACTACGACGGCTCGTGGACCGAGTGGGGCTCCGCCGTGCGAGTGCCGATCGTCACCGGCGACGCCCCCGGCGAGGTGCCCGGCCGCTCCTGAGCGGACCGGGGCCCGGATGCCCGTGGGATGATTGAGCGGATGACCGAGACCACCCTGCCCGCGAGCCTCGCCGAGATCCGCGACGAGTTCCTCGAGCTGCCCGAGCCCGAGCGGCTCCAACTGCTGCTCGAGTTCTCGAACGAGCTCCCGGCGGTCCCGGCGCGCTACGAGGGCCATCAGGAGCTCTTCGAGCAGGTGCTCGAATGCCAGTCGCCCGTGTTCATCGCGATCGAGGTCGACGACGACCGCGTGGCGATGTTCGCGACGGCGCCGCGCGAGGCGCCGACGACGCGCGGCTTCGCGAGCATCCTCGTGCAGGGGCTCTCGGGTCTGACGGTCGACGAGGCTCTCGCGGTGCCCGACGACTACCCCGACTCGATCGGTCTGCGCCGGGCCGTGTCGCCCCTGCGCCTGTCCGGCATGACGGGCATGCTCGCGCGCGCCAAGCGGCAGATCCGCGCCAAGCGCCACAGCTCCTGATGCTCGTCACCGAGGTCGTCCCGCGGACTCTCGAGACGACGGATGCCGCGACCGACGCAGGCCGTGAATGGCTGAGTTCCCGCTACCGTCGCGACGACCCTGCGTACGTGCGGCTCAACATGGTCACGAGCCTCACGGGCGCCGCATCCGGCGCCGACGGAACGAGCGACACGCTCACGAGCCGCGTCGACCGCGCCGTGCTCGGCGCGATCCGCCGCGACGCGGATGTCGTGGTCGTCGGCGCCCAGAGCGTCCGCACGGAGGGCTATGTCGTCCCCAAGACGGCGCATCTCGCCGTCGTGACCGCGTCGGGTCGCCTCGACGGACACCGCCTCGAACTCGACGCCGAGCTGGCGTCGCGCGTGCTGCTGGTCGCACCCGAGGCGGGCGCGGACGGCATCGCCGAGCGCGCCGGGCTCTCCGGCGTGCGAGTGCTCGCCGTCCCCGCCGATGAGCGTCTCGACCCGCGCGCGATCGTCGCGGCGCTCGCAGCCGAGGGCCTTCCCCGCATCGTGTGCGAGGGAGGACCGACGCTCGCGGGTCAGTTCGCCGCCGCCGGCGTCATCGACGAGTACTGCGTCACGGTCGCGCCGACGATCGACCCCGTCGACGCGGTGTTCCTCCCCGTGCCGGCGCGCGTCGACGCGCTCGTCGCGGGCATGCTCGTCGACGAGGCCGGCTTCAGCTATCTGCGTCTGCGCCCGCAGGGATGAGCCCCTGGCGGGCGAGCCAGTCGCGGATGCTCGTGGTCCACCGTTCCTGGTCGTAGTTCCACAGCTTCGTGTGACGGGCGACCTCGAACACCTGCATCTCCACGAGGTCTGGCCGCGCCACCACAAGGTCGTGCGACGCGTCGGACGGCACGAACCCGTCGTCGTCGCTGTGCAGGATGAGGATCGGATGCCGCAGCTCGTCGGCACGCGCGACGACATCGAGCTGCTCGAAGGGGATGCGCCCGCCCGCTCGAGTGATCGTCGATCCCCACTCCGAGCCGAGCGCCCCGAGGGCGAGATCCTTGACGGGGGGCGGCAGCTTCAGCATCCGCGCCTGATAATCCAGCACGACGCGCCAGTCGATCACGGGCGATTCGAGCACAAGCCCTGCGATGACGCTCCGGTGCGCCGAGTTGAGCGCGAGCTGCAGGACGATGGCTCCGCCCATCGACCAGCCCATGAGGATGATCCTGCGGGCGCCCCGGCGGCGTGCGAACCCGACCGCCGCGTCGACGTCGCGCCATTCTGTTGCGCCGAGCGTGTACGTGCCGGCGCGACTGCGCGGCGCCTCGCCGTCGTTGCGGTACGACACGACCAGGCTCGTGATGCCGAGTCCGTGGAAGAGCGGCACGGCGCGAAGGCACTCCGCGCGGGTCGTGCCGCGGCCGTGCACCGCGATCACCCACACGTCGCCGTCGCCGGCGGGGAACAGCCACGCGGGGCACGGACCGAGCGGCGAGCCGATCAGCTCGGACGTGAACGGGATCTGCAGATCCTCGGGGCGGTCGAAGTACCAGCCGCTGAACGCCGCGTCGCGCGATATGCGAGCCTGCGGGCCGACGTGCGTGAGGAGCTTGCGCTTGACGCTCACCGCGTCCTGCGCGAGGACCGACCCGAGCTTGAGGTAGTTCTCGGTGCCGTTCGTGAACAGACCGTACCGCCCCGGCAGCACCGTGTCGTCGGTGCGCTCGAGTGTGATCGTCTGCGCGGCCGTGTCGAGCGCGAGGATGCGCGTGTCGGCCACGCGGTCCGCCGGAGTGACGACGCGGCGCGCCACGCGCGTCGAGAGCACGGCGAGCACGGCGACGACGCCGGCGAGCGCCGCGCTCAGAACGGTGAGCGCCGCCCTCACGCCGGCGACGAGTGCGGGAGAGGCGCCGCTGCCCGCGGCGCGCCTGGGGCTGGTCATCGACCCATCACTCTAGTCTGTCCGCGTGGCCGAGCTTCGCCCTCCCGAATCGTCGTCGTTCGCGCACGCGGCCGCCGAGGTCCGGGCGACGAGATTCCGGGCTGATCTGGTGGTCCGTGAGATCCCTGCGCCGACGGGACTCGCGCCCGACGCCATCGCGCTCGCCGGCGACGTGCGCCCCGACGCCGACACCGGCGACTCCGTCTACGGCACGGGCCGCTTCGTGCTCCTGAACGACCCCGATGAGCCGCCGCCGTGGAACGGCCCGTGGCGCATCGTATGCTTCGCGCAGGCCCCCCTCGAACCCGACATCGGAGCGGACCCCCTCCTCGCGGATGTAGCGTGGTCATGGCTGGTCGATGCGCTCGACGCGCACCGCGCCGGCTACCACTCCGCGTCGGGCACCGCGACGAAGACGATCTCGAAGGGCTTCGGCTCGCTCAGCAGCGAAGGCGACGGCTCGCAGATCGAATTGCGGGCCTCGTGGTCGCCCACGGGGCCGTTGGGCCCCCACGTCGAGGCCTGGGCGGAGCTGGTGTGCATGCTCGCAGGTCTTCCGCCGGGCTCGGAGGACATCGCGGTGATCGGGATACGAAGGACGACGCGTGGCTGAATACGACGTGCTCGCGGATGCCGCGGGCCTGGTCGCCGCCGCGCGCGCACTCGCCGCGGGCACGGGCCCCGTCGCCGTCGACGTCGAGCGCGCGTCCGGGTTCCGGTACTCGCAGCGGGCGTACCTCGTGCAGGTCTTCCGCCGCGACGCGGGCGTCTTCCTCTTCGACCCGCCCGCGATCGGGGGCTTCGAACCGCTGCAGGAGGCGATCGGCGACGCCGAATGGGTGCTGCACGCCGCGAGCCAGGACCTCCCGTCGCTGCGCGAGCTCGGACTCGAGCCCGCGTCGATCTTCGACACCGAGCTCGCGGCGCGTCTGCTGGGCCACGCGCGCGTCGGACTGGCCGCGGTCGTCGAGGACACGCTCGGCATCTCGCTCGCGAAGGCGCATTCCGCGTCGGACTGGTCCGCCCGGCCGCTTCCCCAGGCGTGGCTCGAGTACGCGGCGCTCGACGTGGAGCACCTCGTCGACGTCCGCGACGCCCTGGCCGCCGAGCTCGCCGAGCAGGGCAAGACCCGCTTCGCCGAGGAGGAGTTCCGCGCCGTGCTCGAGCGCGAGCCGAAGCCGGCGCGCGAGGAGCCGTGGCGGCGCTTGAGCGGGCTCCACGCCGTGCGCGGACGCAAGGCGCTCGCGATCGCCCGCTCGCTGTGGATGGCGCGCGAGGAGTTCGCGCGGGCGGAGGACATCGCCCCGGGCCGGCTCGTGCCCGATGGCGCCCTCGTCGCCGCGGTGCTCGCCGATCCGCAGAGCAAGCAGGAGCTCGCAGGACTCAAGGAGTTCACCGGCCGTGCGAGCCGCACTCAGCTCGACCGGTGGTGGGCGGCGATCGAGCGGGGCCGGGCCGCGAAGGATCTTCCGCTCGAGCGCGCGCCGCGCGGGGACTCGCTTCCTCCTCCGCGCGCGTGGGCCGACCGCAACCCCGCAGCCGATGCGCGACTGAAGGCGGCGCGTCCGGCCGTCGAGGAGGTCGCGACGTCGCTCTCGATGCCGGTCGAGAACCTGCTGACACCAGATGTGCTGCGTCGCGTCGCGTGGGCGCCGCCCGAACCTGTGACTGCGCAGTCGATCTCCCGAGCACTGGCTGAACTGGGCGCGAGGACGTGGCAGATTGAACAGACGGCACAGGTGATCGCCGACGCGTTTGTGGCTTCTGCGCAAACTGCGGCGACCAGTTCGGATGCCGCTTCGTAGGTTGCATCAACCGATTTCGTGATACCCAGTCCCACAATAGGCTGGACGCGATCCCAATACTTGGAGGCAGAGTGGCCGAGACCTCGGACGTCTTCTTCGTCGATGGAATGCGCACCCCGTTCGGGCGCGCCGGCGAAAAGGGCATGTACTGGAACACGCGCGCCGACGACCTCGCTGTGAAGGCGACGATCGGACTTCTCGAGCGCAACACCGACGTTCCCAAGGACCGCATCGACGACGTCGCCATCGCGGCGACGTCGCAGACCGGCGACCAGGGGCTCACGCTCGGGCGCTCGGTGGCGATCCTCGCCGGGCTCCCGCAGACGGTGCCCGGATTCGCGATCGACCGCATGTGCGCGGGCGCGATGACGAGCGTCACCACGATGGCGGCGTCGATCGGCGTCGGCATGTACGACCTCGCGCTGGCGGGCGGCGTCGAGCACATGGGCCACCACCCCATCGGCTCGAACGCCGATCCGAACCCGCGGTTCGTGGCCGAGCGCATGGTCGACCCCGGCGCACTCAACATGGGCGTGACGGCGGAGCGCATCTTCGATCGCTTCCCGCACCTCACCAAGGAGCGCTCCGACCGCTTCGGCATGCTCAGCCAGCACAAGGCGCAGGCGGCCTACGAGGCCGGCAAGATCCAGCCGGATCTCGTGCCCGTCGCGATCAAGGACGCCGACGGTGCGTGGGGACTCGCGACCGAAGACGAAGGCCGCCGCCCCAACACGACGATGGAGGATCTCGCGGCCCTCAAGACGCCGTTCCGCCCCCACGGACGCGTCACCGCGGGCACCTCGTCGCCGCTCACCGATGGCGCGACGATGTCGCTGCTCGCGGGCGAGGCCGCCGTCAAGGAGTTCGGCCTCCGGCCCAAGATGAAGCTCGTCTCGTTCGCCTTCGCCGGCGTCCAGCCCGAGATCATGGGCATCGGTCCGATCCCGTCGACCGAGAAGGCGCTCAAGAAGGCCGGTCTCACGATCGACGACATCGGCCTGTTCGAGCTCAACGAGGCTTTCGCGATCCAGGTCATCTCGCTGCTCGACCACTTCGGCATCGCCGACGACGACCCGCGCGTCAACCAGTGGGGCGGCGCGATCGCCCTCGGGCACCCGCTCGCAGCATCCGGCGTGCGCCTCATGATCCAGCTCGCGGCGCAGTTCGCCGAGCGTCCCGACGTGCGCTACGGCCTGACCGCGATGTGCGTCGGCCTCGGGCAGGGCGGGTCCGTGATCTGGGAGAACCCGCACTACGACGGCAAGAAGAAGAAGCACTGAGGACCGGGAACGATCGATGACCGACTACGAAAAGATCGACTTCTCTCCGCTTGACGCGCTCGCGGAAGGCGAGGTCGTCACGCACTCGCGCGTGCGCGACGTCCGCCTGCCCTCCGGCAAGGTCCTCGCGCTCATCACGCTCGACAACGGGCGCGACCACACCCGTCCCAACACCCTGGGGCACACGACGCTCAAGGAGCTCGGCGCGACGCTCGACGCGCTCAAGACGCGTGCGGCCGCGGGCGAGATCCAGGCGGTCGGGGTGACCGGCAAGCAGTACATCCTCGCGGCAGGTGCGGACCTGTCCGACATCTCGCGCGTCGGCTCGAAGGACAACGCCCGCCTCATCGCCCAGCTCGGCCACCACGTGTTCGGCAAGCTCGACGAGCTCGGCGTTCCCTCCTTCGCGTTCGTGAACGGGCTCGCGCTCGGCGGCGGCCTCGAGATCGCCCTGAACTCGACGTACCGCACGGTCGACGCGTCGGCTGCCGCGCTCGCGCTCCCCGAGGTGTTCCTCGGCCTCATCCCCGGCTGGGGCGGCGCCTACCTGCTGCCGAACCTCATCGGCATCGAGAACGCGCTCGACGTCATCATCTCGAACCCGCTCAAGCAGAACCGCACGCTCAAGCCGCAGCAGGCGTTCGACCTCGGGATCGTCGATGCGATCTTCCCGGCGGCGAACTACCTCGAGGACTCGCTGCGCTGGGCCGACGGCGTGCTGTCGGGCGCGATCAAGGTCGAGCGCAAGAACAAGCCGGGCAAGCTCGAGCGCACCATGAAGTGGCCGGTCGCGATCAAGGTCGCGCGCGGCATGCTGGAGTCGAAGATCGGCACCGTTCCCCGTTCGCCGTACGTCGCACTCGACCTGCTCGACAAGGCGCGCAGCGGCACGAAGGCCGAAGGCTTCGAGCGTGAGGACGAGGCCCTCGCCGAGCTCGTCGCAGGCGACCAGTTCGCCGCGTCGATGTACGCGTTCGACCTCGTGCAGAAGCGCGCGAAGCGCCCGGTGGGCGCACCCGACAAGGAGCTCGCGAAGAAGGTCACGAAGGTCGGCATCGTCGGCGCCGGCCTCATGGCGAGCCAGTTCGCGCTGCTGTTCGTGCGCAAGCTCCAGGTGCCCGTGCTCATCACCGACCTCGACCAGGAGCGCGTCGACAAGGGCGTGGCTTACATCCACGAAGAGATCGGCAAGCTCGAGGCGAAGGGTCGTCTCGACGGCGACACCGCCAACAAGCTCCGCGCTCTCGTGACCGGCACGACCGACAAGAGCCTGTACGCGGACTGCGACTTCGTCATCGAGGCCGTCTTCGAGGAGGTCGGCGTCAAGCAGCAGGTCTTCGCCGCGATGGAGCAGATCATCGCCGAGGACGCGATCCTCGCGACGAACACCTCCTCTCTCTCGGTCGAGGAGATCGGCTCCAAGCTCGCCCGCCCCGAGCGGCTCGTCGGATTCCACTTCTTCAACCCGGTCGCGGTCATGCCGCTCATCGAGATCGTGAAGACGCCGCAGACGGCGGATGCCGCGCTCTCGACCGCGTTCGTCGTCGCGAAGAACCTCGGCAAGAACGCGGTCCTGACCGCCGACGCGCCGGGTTTCGTCGTCAACCGACTCCTCGCGAAGGTCATGGGCGAAGCCGCCCGCGCCGTCTACCAGGGCACCCCTCTCCTGACGGTCGAGAAGGCCTTCCAGCCGCTCGGCCTTCCGATGACGCCGTTCCAGCTCATCGACCTCGTCGGCTGGAAGGTCGCGGCCCACGTGCAGGACACGATGGTGCGCGCGTTCCCCGACCGCTTCTACGCGAACGAGAATTTCCACGCGCTCGCGGAGCTGCCCGAGGTCGTCGAGAAGGACAAGAACGGCAAGGTCACCGGCTGGACGAAGGCCGCCGAGAAGACGCTCAAGGGAGCGGTCGGCTCGACTCCCGCGACCGAGGGCGAGATCCTCCGCCGCGTGCAGGACGGCCTCGCACAGGAGATCAAGATCATGCTCGACGAAGGGGTCGTTCCCGAGGTCGAAGACATCGACCTGTGCCTCATCCTCGGTGCCGGCTGGCCCTTCATCGACGGCGGCGCATCCCCGTACCTCGATCGCGAGGGCGCATCCGAGCGCGTCTTCGGCGACACCTTCCACCACCCGCCCATCAAGGGCGTCGGTGCCTGACCTGTTCCAGCAAAGACAGGAGAAGGGCGGTCCCCACGGGGCCGCCCTTCTCGTCGTCTGTGCGCTGCCGGAAAGTCACACCGCGGTCGACGGCGACTGAACCGCGCGGACCCGCAGGTCGCGCGCGAGATGGTCGCGCTGCTCCACGACGATTCGGCGCAGCGCCGCAGGTGCATCCTCGTTGTTCGCGAGCCACCCGTCCACGAGATCGAGGGAGTCCCGCTCGGGGAACAGTCCGCGTACGAGGCGTGTGGCGATCTCGATGCTCCGCTCTTCCCACACGCCGCGGATGCGCGCGAAGTACTCCTCGTCGAAGGCCGCGATGAGGTCCCGTCGCCCGCCGGCGCGCACACCGGCGATCGTCGCGCTGAGATGGTCGTTCGTGAGCGTTGTGTCATCCCACGCCGCGTGCCACGCGGCGCCCCGAACCTCGGGGTCCGGTCGCGCCGCGAGTACCGTGCGGTGCGCGGTGCGGCCCTTCGCGGTCGGGTCGCGCCGGAGCTCCTCGTCGGCGTCCTCCGCGGTGGCGTGGCCGGTGGCTGAAAGGGCCGCGAGCCATGTCCAGCGCAGCTCCGGATCCAGCTGCAGGCCGTGCGGAGCCGCGAGCGTGCCCGCGAGCATATCGCGCAGCTCCTCTGCGCGCGCGTCGTCGTGCGAAGCCGCGACGCCGACGGCGCGCGCCCAGGCCAGTTGCGCATCGCCGCCGGCTTCGGCCGTGTGCATGCCCTCCCACGCGGTCTCCAGCCACGCGGCCCATTCCCGAGGCCGGGCGTCGTCCGCCACGTAGTGCCCGATCGCGAACGCCGCGTTGGCGAGCACGTCGGAGCGGAGAGCGGAGTGGGTCTCTGCGCGAGCGTGGCGCCGGACGATTTCCACGTATCGTGCGGCCGGCAGCTCGCCGTCGCGTGTCGCATTCCACAGCGCCGACCACACCAGCCCGCGAGCGAGGGCGTCGTCCAGCGTCGACAGCGACCGCTCGACCGTCGCGAGCGACGCATCGTCGAGCCGCACCTTGGCGTATGTGAGATCTCCGTCGTTGGGGAGGACGAGGTCCGCAGGGGCGAGCGCACCGAGCGGCGTGCGCTCTGCAAGGACATCGGCGTCGACGGCAGCCGTGCGCTTTAGTCGACCGTCTCGCAGCGCGTACAGCCCGATGCGGAGCCGATGCGGACGCGGATCGGTCTGAACGAGGACGGCGCCTTCGGTGTCGCGCTCGAGCCGGATGGTGGAGACGCCGGTCGTCTCGAGCCACGCACGCGACCATGCGTGCACATCGCGCCCGGATGCCTCCTCGAGGTGGCGGAGAAGATCGCCCAGCGTCGTGTTCCCGAAGGCGTGCGCCGCGAAGTACCGCCGGGCGCCCTCGAAGAACGCCGCCTCGCCGACGAACGCCACGAGCTGCTTGAGCACCGACGCGCCCTTGGCGTACGTGATGCCGTCGAAGTTCAGCTTCGCTGCCTCGAGATCGTGGATGTCGGCGACGATCGGATGCGTCGTGGGCAGCTGATCCTGCTGATACGCCCACGCCTTGCGCCTGGTCGCGAACGTCACCCACGCATCCGGAAACCGCGTGACCGCGGCGGTCGCGTGCGCGCCCATGTAGTCGGCGAAGGACTCCTTGAGCCACAGGTCGTCCCACCAGCGCATCGTGACGAGGTCGCCGAACCACATGTGCGCCATCTCATGGAGGATCGTGTTCGCACGCGCTTCGTGCTGCGCGACCGTCGACGCACCGCGGAAGATGTAGGACTCGGTGAAGGTGACCAGTCCGGGGTTCTCCATCGCGCCGATGTTGTACTCGGGCACGAAGATCTGGTCGTACTTGCCCCACGGATACGGGTACTCGAATGCATCCGTGAAGAAGTCGAGGCCCTGGCCGGTGATCTCGAGGATCTCGTCGGAGTCGAGGTGCTCCGCGAGTGAGGCCCGGCAGTGAACGCCGAGCACGATCTCCTGCTCGCCCCGGCGCCACTCCCCCTCGACCCGGTGGTACGGTCCGGCCGCGACCGCCGTGATGTAGCTCGAGATCGGAAGCGTCTCGGCGAACTCCACGCGCTGCGCATCGCGGTGGGCGTCGGTCGACGCGACCTCCTGGTTGGAGAGCACGAGCCAGCCGGCGGGCGCGGTCACGACGAACGTGTACCGCGCCTTCATGTCGGGCTGCTCGAAGCACGCCATGACACGGCGGGCGTCGGCGGGCTCGTAGTGCGTGTACAGGTAGGTCTGGTCGTCGACGGGATCGACGAAGCGGTGCAGCCCCTCCCCTGACCGGCTGTACGCCCCGCGCGCCGCGATCCGCACCGTCTGGCGTCCGCGGAGGCCGGTGAGCCGGATGCGGGACCCGTCCCATTCGACGGGTCGTGAGACGCCGTCGACCTCGACGGAGTCGACGCCCTCGCCGATGAAGTCGACCCACGTGTCGACACCGCCGCCTGCGGCATCCGTCTCGATCTCGAGAATGCTGACCGTCGCGAACCCGCTCTGGTCGGGATCGGGAGCGGTCGTCACGTCCAGCTCGACGCGGGCGGTGCGGACGGTCACGGATGCGGACCGCGCGGCGGTCTCCTCGCGGGTCAGATTGGCGGTGCTCACCCGTCCATGCTTCCACGGCGGGGAGCCCGCTCCCGACGCGCGCGGCGACAGGGCGTCAGCGGCTCTCTTCGTCGGCGCGGGCGAACGCCTTGAGGGTCGGCAGCTCGTTCGCGGCGGCACCGCGCGCGACGGGGACGCGGGTGCCGAGCACCTGCGCGACGACGTCGTGCGCGATCTTCGACGGCGTCAGCCCCGCGTCGGCGAGGATCTGCTCGCGACTCGCGTGATCGATGAACTCGTCGGGCACGCCCAACTCGTCGACGGCTGTGTCGATACCCGCCTCGCGCAGCACCTGGCGCACGCGCGTGCCGATTCCGCCGACCCGGATGCCGTCCTCGATCGTGATCACGAGGCGGTGCGCCGCCGCGAGCTCGACGATCGACGGCTGCACCGGGATGACCCACCGTGGGTCCACCACGGTCGCTCCGATGCCCTGCGCGCGGAGGCGGTCGGCGACGTCGACGGCGATGTGCGCCATGGGGCCGATGCCCACGAGGAGCACATCCTGCGCGTCGGACCGCACGAGCACGTCGACGCCGTCGGACAGGCGCTCGATCGCGGGAAGCTCGGGCGCGACCGCGCCCTTCGGGTAGCGGATGACGGTGGGGGCGTCCGTGACGGCCACCGCCTCCTGAAGCTCCTCGCGCAGACGCTCCGCGTCGCGCGGCACGGCGATTCGGATGTGCGGGACGAGCTGGAGCATCGCCAGGTCCCAGATGCCGTGGTGACTCGGGCCGTCGGGCCCCGTGACGCCCGCGCGGTCGAGTGCGAAGGTGACTCCGGCGCGGTGCAGCGCGACGTCCATGAGCACCTGGTCGAACGCACGGTTCATGAAGGTCGCGTAGATCGCGACGACCGGATGCAGCCCGCCGTACGCGAGCCCGGCGGCCGCCGCGACCGCGTGCTGCTCGGCGATGCCGACGTCGTACACGCGGTCGGGGAAGCGCTGCGCGAACGGGAGAAGCCCGGTCGGCCGGAGCATCGCGGCCGTGATCGCGATGACGTCGTCGTTCGCCTCGCCGACCCGCACAAGCTCGTCGGCGAAGACGTCGGTCCAGTCATCCGTGGCGCCCGTCTTGCCGACTGTCTTGCCGGTGACCGGATCGATCTTTCCGACGGCGTGGAACTGGTCGGCCTCGTCGTCGAGCGCCGGCTGATAGCCGCGGCCCTTCTCGGTGATCGCGTGCACGATGACCGGCGCGCCGTACTGCTTCGCGAGCTCGAGCGTCTCGATGAGCGACGCGAGATCGTGTCCGTCGACCGGGCCCAGGTACTTGATGTCGAGGTTCGAGTAGAGCGCCGCGTTGTTGGTGAACCGCGAGAGGAATCCATGCGTGCCGCCCCGCACCCCGCGATACACGGCGCGGGCGGCGGGGCCGAGCTTGCGGAAGAGGTTGTCGGATCCGCGGTGCAGGTTGCGGTACGCCTCGGCGGTGCGCACGCGGTTGAGGTAGCGCGCCATGCCGCCGATCGTCGGCGCATAGGAGCGGCCGTTGTCGTTGACGACGATCACGAGGTTGCGGTCGTTGTCGTCGGAGATGTTGTTGAGCGCCTCCCACGTCATGCCGCCCGTGAGCGCGCCGTCACCGACGACGGCCACGACGTGCCGATCGCGACGGCCGGTGCGCGTGAGAGCACGCGAGATGCCGTCGGCCCAGCTCAGCGAGCTCGACGCGTGCGACGACTCGACGACGTCGTGCGGGCTCTCGGAGCGCTGCGGGTACCCGGCGAGTCCGCCGCGCGCGCGAAGCTTCGAGAAGTCCTGCCGCCCCGTGATGAGCTTGTGGACGTACGACTGATGCCCGGTGTCGAACACGATGGGGTCGTCCGGCGAATCGAAGACCCGGTGGATCGCGATCGTGAGCTCGACGATGCCGAGGTTCGGGCCGAGATGACCACCCGTGCGGGCGACGTTCTCGATGAGGAACGCGCGGATCTCGGCGGCGAGCTGCTCGAGCTCGCGGACACTCAGCGAATCGAGGTCACGCGGACCCTTGATCGACGGAAGAAGCGGCATCCGTCTCCCTTCGCAGTCGCCTCGTGGCGCATCCGACCATCGGATGACCCGACACAGTTTAGTCCGCGGGGGCTGTGCGGCCGGTCCGAGAAACCCGTACCCACTCCGCGTGGCGATTCCCTTCTCCGTCCGCGTGACCGACCCCCGCCGGCTGGGCGAGATCGCCCTGCGGGCGCGCGAATGCCTGCGCGCGCGAGGCATGGAGCCGCTCGGCGAGCTGGAGCAGGTGCACGTGCGGCCGTGGTCGACGGTGTTGACGATCGAGACGGATGCAGGCCGCGCGCGCTCCAGCGGGCGCGCCCCACTTCGATGTCTACGGCTCCCCCGCCGGCGTACACGCGTTCGACCTACGTCGCCGAGTGGGAGGTCGACGGCGACAGCGACAGGCTCCTCGCCGACGCGAAGCTCACACGCGGTCAACCGCTCGCAGACGTGGGCGGCGTGGCCGGACGACACGACGGATGCCGAGCTCGCCGAGCACGGCGGCCCCGGCGAAGAGCACTCACGAGCGTGCTGGATCTCCTGGGGATGCGAGAGGCCCCGGAACCGCGGGGTTCCGGGGCCTGACGCGCGAGGCGTGCGACGCTCAGACGAGCGAGCGGAGCACGTACTGCAGGATGCCGCCGTTGCGGTAGTAGTCCGCCTCGCCGGGCGTGTCGATGCGCACGACGGCGTCGAACGTGACCGTCTGCTTGCCCTCGGGCGAGAACTCGCTGGGCTCGGCCGTGACCTTGACGGTCTTCGGCGTGATGCCGTCGTTCAGCTGCTCGAGACCCTCGATCGAGATGATCTCGGTGCCGTCGAGGCCGAGCGACTTCCAGCTCTCGCCGGCCGGGAACTGCAGCGGCACGACGCCCATGCCGATGAGGTTCGAACGGTGGATGCGCTCGAAGCTCTCGGCGATGACCGCCTTCACGCCCAGCAGGCGCGTGCCCTTGGCGGCCCAGTCGCGCGACGAGCCGGAGCCGTACTCCTTGCCGCCGAACACGACCAGCGGGATGTTCTGCGCCTGGTAGTTCATGCACGCGTCGTAGATGAACGACTGCGGGCCGCCCGGCTGCGTGAAGTCGCGCGTGTAGCCGCCCTCGACGATCTGGCCGTCGTTGACCGCCGCAACGATCTCGTTCTTCAGGCGGATGTTCGCGAACGTGCCGCGGATCATCACCTCGTGGTTGCCGCGACGCGAGCCGTACGAGTTGAAGTCCTTCTGCGCGACGCCGTGCTCGGTGAGGTACTGCGCGGCGGGGGTGCCGGCCTTGATCGAGCCGGCCGGGCTGATGTGGTCGGTCGTGACGGAGTCGCCCAGCGTCGCCATGACGCGCGCGCCCGTGATGTCGGTGACCGGCTCCAGCTCCATCGTCATGCCGTCGAAGTACGGAGCCTTGCGGACGTACGTGGAGTCCTCGTCCCACTCGAACACGGGGCCGGTCGGCGTGGGCAGGTTCTTCCAGCGCTCGTCGCCCTCGAAGACCGTCTTGTACTGCGTGATGAACTGCTCACGCGAGATCGACGAGTCGACGACTTCCTGCACCTCTTCGGGCGCCGGCCAGATGTCCTTGAGGAAGACGTCATTGCCGTCCTGGTCCTTGCCCAGCGGGTCGGTCTCGAAGTCGAAGTGCATCGAGCCGGCCAACGCGTACGCCACGACGAGCGGAGGCGAAGCGAGGTAGTTCATCTTGACGTCGGGGCTGATGCGGCCCTCGAAGTTGCGGTTGCCCGAGAGCACCGCGGTCACGGCGAGGTCGTGCTCGTTGACCGCCGACGACACCTCCTCGATGAGCGGACCCGAGTTGCCGATGCAGATCGTGCAGCCGTAGCCGACCGTGTAGAAGCCGAGCGCCTCGAGGTCCTTGTCGAGGCCCGACTTCTCGTAGTAGTCGGTGACGACCTTCGAGCCGGGCGCGAGCGTCGTCTTCACCCACGGCTTCTGCTTGAGGCCCTTCTCGCGCGCCTTGCGGGCGAGCAGACCGGCGGCGACCATGACCGACGGGTTCGACGTGTTCGTGCACGACGTGATCGCCGCGAGGGTCACCGCGCCGTGGTCGATGGTGTAGGGCTGACCGTCCTTCGGCTCGATCGTGATCGGCTTCGTGACCGACTTCGGACCGCCGCTGTTGATGTGGACGGGGCGCGTGTCGGGGTCTTCCTCACCGGGGACGGCACCGGGGTCGGATGCCGGGAACGAGTGCTTCGACTCGAGGTCGACGATGTCCTCCGACGTGCACGGTTCGGCGTACGCGAGGATGTCCTCTTCGAACTTCTCCTTCGCCTCCGACAGCAGGATGCGGTCCTGCGGGCGCTTCGGGCCGGCGATCGACGGAACGACCGTCGACAGGTCGAGCTCCATGTACTCGCTGAAGTTCGGCTCGTTGGCCGGGTCGTGCCACAGCGACTGCTCCTTGGCGTACGCCTCGACGAGCGAGACCGTCTCGTCGGAGCGGCCCGTGAGGCGCAGGTAGTCGAGCGTCACGTCGTCGATCGGGAAGATCGCCGCGGTCGAGCCGAACTCGGGGCTCATGTTGCCGATGGTGGCGCGGTTGGCGAGCGGGACGGATGCCACACCCTCGCCGTAGAACTCGACGAACTTGCCCACGACGCCGTGCTTGCGCAGCATGTCGGTGATCGTGAGCACGACGTCGGTCGCCGTGACGCCCGCGGGGATCTCGCCCGTGAGCTTGAAGCCCACGACGCGCGGGATGAGCATCGACACGGGCTGGCCGAGCATGGCCGCCTCGGCCTCGATGCCGCCGACGCCCCAGCCGAGCACGCCGAGGCCGTTGACCATCGTCGTGTGCGAGTCGGTGCCGACGCACGTGTCGGGGTAGGCGCGGAGCACGCCGTTCACCTCACGGTCGTAGACGACCTTGGCGAGGTGCTCGATGTTCACCTGGTGCACGATGCCCGTGCCCGGAGGCACGACCTTGAAGTCGTCGAACGCGGTCTGGCCCCAGCGCAGGAACTGGTAGCGCTCGCCGTTGCGCTCGTACTCGATCTCGACGTTGCGCTCGAGCGCGTCCTCGCGCCCGAACAGGTCGGCGATGACCGAGTGGTCGATGACGAGCTCGGCCGGCGAGAGGGGGTTGATCTTGTTGGGGTCGCCACCCAGCTCGGTGACGGCCTCGCGCATCGTCGCGAGGTCGACGATGCACGGAACGCCGGTGAAGTCCTGCATCACGACGCGCGCCGGCGTGAACTGGATCTCGGTGTCGGGCTCGGCCTTCGGGTTCCACGACCCGAGGGCCTGGATCTGCTCCTTGGTCACGTTCGCGCCGTCCTCGGTGCGAAGCAGGTTCTCGAGCAGCACCTTGAGGCTGAACGGAAGCTTCTCGTAGCCGGCGACCTTGTCGATGCGGAAGATCTCGTAGTCGGTGCTGCCGACCGTCAGGGTGCTCCTGGCACCGAAGCTGTCAACCGTGGACACGTCAGTCTCCTCTGTCGGCGGGGTGGGCGCGGGCGCCTCGCATCCCCATCTTCCCCCGCGCGCGGACCGACGGCCAGTGAGGTCGCCCTAATCCCGCACGCGAGCGCAATTTATCTTGATATCAAGATAAATGTATCACTCCCCCGCCGCGGCCTCCGGTTCGCGCGGGGTCTTCGCGTAGGCCGCGCGCACCGCGAGCCACGTCACCGCGACGAGCGGTGCGAACAGCGGCAGCCCCATGATGAGCTTGAGCGTGCCGAGTGCGGTCACGTCTCCGGCGAGGTAGAGCGGGAACTGCAGCGCGAGCCGCGCGTAGAACAGCGCCGCCCACGCGATCGCGAGCCAGAAGAAGACGCGGCGCTTGCGCTTGTCGCGTCGCCACGCCGTCCCCTCGCCCATGAGGAATCCGGATGCGAGGCCGATCAGCGACCACCCGATGAGAGCCGACACGAGGAACGCCGTGCCGTACAGCGCATTGGTGATGAAGCCCGGGATGAAGTTCGTCTCGGCACGTCCGGTGAGAAGCGCAAGCGCCGCGGCGGCCGCGACGGCGATGAGACCACCGAGCGCCGCGGATACGGGCGAGCGCTGGATGAGGCGAATGATTGCGAAGATCGCAGCGACGCCGACCGACAGCCCGAGCGACAGCCACAGATTGCCTTGAGAGGTCGCGCCGTCCTCCGTCGCAGGCTCCAACGTGACCGTGTACGCGACGATGAACACGAGCCCCGGAAGGACGGACTCCAGCACACCGCGCCAGCCGCCCATCGCGGCCCACACGACGTGGTGCGTCTGCGCCTCCTTCGACGGGTCGAGGCCCGCCCTGCGAGCGGCGGCGCCGAGCGCCGCGCCCATCAGGTCCGAGGCGGACTGCTCGCGCGGCGCGGGCTCGTGCTGCTCGGGGGCGCCGGATGGGGCATCCGTCGGGTCGCTCACGCCGATCCCGGGGTCGCGGGCATCCGCAGCGGAATGAGGTCGCGCGGGGGCATGGGCGATCCGCCGCGGACCACGACGATCGAGCGGAAGAGGTCCTCGACCTTCGCGGCGGCCTCGACGTCGACCGCTGCGGCGCCGCCGATCACGCCGCGCAGGAACCAACGCGGACCGTCGACGCCCACGAAGCGCGCGATGCGCTTTCCGGCCTGGCCGCCCGCGCCCGCGACGACGGGCACCTCGGCGAGGAGCTCGGCGCCCAGCGGACCCTCGCGCTCCTCGACGCGGCCGCCCTGCTGGCGGATCTGCGTGCGGATCTGCTCGCGCGTCTCCTCCCACAGTCCCGCGTTCCGGGGCGCTGCGAACGGCTGCACCTGGAGGGTCGAGTCGGCGTAGTCGAGACCGACGGCGACGATGCGCTTGGTCTGCTCTTCGACCTCGAGACGGAGGTTCAGACCCTCGCGCGGCAGCACCTTGATGCCGCCGAGGTCGATGTAGGGGCGGACCGGGTTGGCCTCGGACTCGTCGAACGGACCGGCGGTCGCCCGATCTGCGGGAGCGCTCTTGGGAGCGTCGGGGGGCGGTACGTCGGTCATGCGGGGACTCCGTCCTTATTGGAACCGTTCGAGCTGAAACCGGTCGAGCCGAAGCCGCCTTCGCCTCGCACGCTCTCGGGAAGCGTCTCGACCGGGATGAATCGCGCCCGCGGCACGGGCATGACGATGAGCTGGGCGATGCGGTCGCCGACGTTCACATCGAACGTGTTCTCCGCGTCGGTGTTCAGCAGCGACACCTTGATCTCGCCACGGTAACCTGCGTCGACTGTTCCGGGGGCGTTGACGATCGTGATCCCGTGCTTGGCGGCCAGTCCGCTGCGCGGCACGACGAAGGCCACGTACCCCTCCGGGAGCGCGATGCGCACGCCCGTGCCGACCAGCGCACGCTGACCGGGCTCGAGGCGCACCGATTCGGCCGCGACGAGATCGGCGCCGGCGTCGCCGGGGTGCGCGTAGGCGGGAGCCTCGGGGGCGATAATGAGGACGTCCACCGTTTCAGTCACGCATCGAGGGTAATGCAGAAGCCAGCAGGCCATGGCGGCGGCGAGTCCGCCCAGCCGACGTATCGCGAACGCCTGAGCCCCTCGCTGTGGGTGCTCGCCGCCGCGGCGGTGTGTGCGCCGATGGCCGCACTCGTCGTCGCCCCGATCGACACGACCATCGCGCTCATCGCGGGACTCGCGGTCGGCCTGCTCGTGGTCGTCGCCCTGATCGTCGTGTCGCCCGTGGTCGAGGTGCGCGACGGCGAGCTGCGGGCGGGACGCGCCCACATCCCCGTCTCACTGCTCGAGAATCCTCACGCGCTCACGGGCGAGGACGCGCGCATCGCACGGGGTTCGGGCCTGCATCCGCGGTCATGGCACCTCATCCGCGGAGGGATCGACGGGATCGTCGTGGTGGATGTCGCCGATCCGGACGACCCGACCCCGTCGTGGGTCATCTCATCGCGGACGCCGGATCGGCTCGCAGCGGCGGTGCGCCGCGCTCAGGTCAGGCGCACTCCACACAGATAGGGCCGCTGGCCTCCTCGTGGTCGAGTTGCGAGCGGTGCTTCACGAGGAAGCAGTTCGAGCACGTGAACTCGTCCTCCTGAGGAGGCAGGACGACGACATCGAGCTCGACGTCGGAGAGGTCTGCACCCGGCAGTTCGAAGCCCGAGGGGTTGTCGGCATCTTCGACGTCGACAGAACCCGAGAGCTTGTCGGGCACGCGCTCCTTGAGAGCTTCGATCGACTCGCTGTCGTCCTCGGTCTTGCGGGGGGCGTCATAGTCGGTTGCCATGCGTGAACGTCTCAACTTCCGGTTGTGCAGCGTGCCTATGCCCGTCGGGCGGCGATAGTTTGCACGACTGCTGTGCTTTTCGCAAATGCTGATCGCGATTCGCTCGGCGGTTAAACTCGCGGCACGCGTCGGATATTCCCGCCGCCCGGGATGCCCTGTGTCAGCATGGTCACCACCGCCGGATCGGAGAGGCGTCCCCCATGGAACAGCTCAGAGTCATCGGAACCGAAGACGACGTGCTCGTCCTGGCCACCGAGTCGGGCGAGCGCTTCGCACTTCCCGTCGACGATGCCCTGCGCATGGAGTTGCGGCGCGCCCACCGCGACCGCACGGCCGAGGCTTCCGCACCCAAGGCCAGCCCGCGCGAGATCCAGGCCCACATCCGGGCCGGGCTGTCGGCCGATGAGGTGGCGAACCTCCTCGGCATCCGTGTGGAGGACGTCGCCCGCTACGAGGGCCCCGTACTGGCCGAGCGCGAGCACATCGTCGGGCAGGCGCTCGCCGTGCCCGTGCTGCTCGGCGGCGAGCTCGAGCACGACGCGCTGCCGACGTTCGGCGCGGCCGTGCGCGCGAAGCTGAGTGAGGCGGGTGCCACGGGCGAACGGTGGACGAGTTGGAAGGACCACTCGGGCTGGATCGTGAAGCTCGAGTTCACCGCGAACGACGTCGATCATGACGCCCGCTGGGGCTTCGACCCCCGACGCACGACGCTGTCGCCCCTCAATTCCGACGCGATCCAGCTGTCTCGCCAGGGCTCGTTGCCCGAAGGCCTCATCCCCCGTCTGCGTGCCCTCGACGCGGCCCCGCCGAAAGACGACTCGCGCTTCGACAGCGGCGCCTTCGGTCCGCGCCGTCCGCCCGAGGCGGACCTGGAGTCGCCCGAGCTGCCCACTCCGGTCGCCCCCGCGGTGCAGAAGGCCGCGATCAAGCGCGCCGAAGAGACTGTCGTGACCTCCGCCGAGACGGCCGACCTGCTCGAGGCACTGCGCCGCCGGCGCGGTCAGCGCGAGCCCGCACCCACCGCGGAGGAGTCGGCGCCCGTGCGCACGCACGCGCCCGTCGCGCTCTTCGACGCGCTCGAGCCGGGCTACGACGAGGCGCCGACCGAAGAAGAGCCCGAGACGGAACCCCCGCAGCGCCACGAGCCGGCGCCCCTTTCGCTTCCCACCCAGTCCGCCGTGGGCGAGTCGTCGGGTCGCCGCAAGGGCCGCGCCGCGATGCCGTCCTGGGACGAGATCGTCTTCGGCGCCCGCACCGAGGAATGACCCAGGCCGGGTCAACGCACCCCGGACGGGTTGAGGCGACTCGGGTCAACGCTGAGCGGGCGAAGCGAGACGAAGTGCAGCCGTCCCTCACTCCTACTGTCGCGCGAACGCGCCGAGGCGGATGAGCGGCACGATCCGCTCCTCGTCGGTGAGCGATCCGTGCTGCCCGACCATCCGCTGCGGCGCCTTGTCGGCAAGTCGGTCGTCGTAGTACGCGATGCCGGATCGCGCCGCGACGAGCACGTCGCCGATGCGCGCCCGCACAGCCTCGTCGACCTCGCCGAACAGCCCCGCAGCGATCGCCTCGTCGCGTGACACGATCCACGACCGCGACGCCTCGACATCGCGCCACGCCGTCAGCACGTGACCGGCCGCCCCGGGCTCGGCGTAGAGGTGGAGCATCCGCGGTTCCCCGCCGATGTGACGCACGCCTTCGACCAGCGGGCTGCCCTCCTCGAGCAGCACATGACGGTGGCGCGGAACGTCGATCATGCCGTGGTCGGCCGTCACCACGAGCCCGACGCCGGGCGCCAGCGACTCCGACAGTCTCCGCGCGGCGGAGTCGACGCGCTCGAGCGCCGTGCTCCAGCCGTCGGACTCCCAGCCGCGCCGGTGACCGATCGCGTCGAGATCCGGCACGTAGAGGTAGATGAGGGCGCCCGGATGCCGCGCCGCCAGCTCGGCCGCGCGATCCACTCGCGTCGTGAAGTCGTTCTCGCCGACGAACGCCGCACCGCGCATCGTCGCGACGGTGAATCCCGTGTTCTCGTACTCGGACTTCGTCACGACGAACACCGGGCGCCCGGCGGTCGCCTCGCGCAGCAGGAGGGGCTCCGCGCGCTGCCACGTCCACGGGTCGAGCCCGTCGGTGTCCCACCCGCGGAGCTGGTTGAGCACGCGGTCGGATTCCGGCTCGAGCGCGCGGTAGCCGACGATCCCGTGCCGGCCCGGGCCTTCGCCCGTGAGGAGGCTCGACAGCGCCGACGCGGTCGTCGACGGGAACACCGTGCGGGCGACGTCCTTCCTCGCGCGAACCGACGTGAGGAACCGCGCGTGACCGGAGCGCGACGAGAGGTTGTGCACCCCGAGGCCGTCGACCACGAAGAGGATCACGCTCGATGCCGGAGGGAACCACGGCGCATCCGGCCCGCCCGACGATGTGTGCGGCGTCGACCCCTCCCCACGGCGCAGCGCGTCGATCAGTTGCGGCACGAGCCCGGTGAGGCTCCGGGCCGACGGCGGGTCCGCCGGTAGGCTGAGGGACATCGGGGCCAGTCTCGCACACCGCGCACACGGCCCCTCGAACCGAGGCCCGAAGAACGTCCATGCCCGCATCCCGCACTGAATCCGCCCCTGCCGACCACGGCCGCATCGAAGACGTCGATGTCTCCGCCGAGATGCAGGGGTCCTTCCTCGAATACGCCTATTCGGTGATCTACTCGCGCGCCCTCCCGGACGCGCGCGACGGCCTGAAGCCCGTGCAGAGACGCATCCTCTTCCAGATGGCCGACATGGGCCTGCGCCCCGATCGCGGTCATGTCAAGAGCGCGCGCGTCGTCGGCGAAGTGATGGGAAAGCTCCACCCACACGGCGACGCCGCCATCTACGACGCGCTTGTCCGGCTCGCGCAGCCGTTCTCGCTGCGTGTGCCCCTCGTCGACGGCCACGGCAACTTCGGCTCGCTCGACGATGGCCCCGCCGCCCCGCGCTACACCGAGGCGCGCCTCGCGCCCGCGGCCCTCGCGCTCACCGAGAACCTCGATGAAGACGTCGTGGACTTCATCCCCAACTACGACGGCCAGTTCCAGCAGCCCGAGGTGCTGCCGGCGGCGTTCCCGAACCTCCTCGTCAACGGCGCATCCGGCATCGCGGTCGGCATGGCGACCAACATGGCCCCGCACAACCTCATCGAGGTGGTCGCCGCGGCGAACCATCTGCTCGAGAACCCGGATGCCACGGTCGAAGACCTCATGGAGTTCGTGCCCGGCCCCGACCTGCCCTCGGGCGGCGTCATCGTCGGACTCGACGGCATCAAAGACGCCTACACGACTGGTCGGGGTTCGTTCCGCACGCGCGCGAAGGTCTCGATCGAGCCGCTGGGCCCCCGCCGCACCGGACTCGTCGTCACAGAGCTGCCGTATCTCGTCGGTCCCGAGCGGATCATCGAGAAGATTAAGGACGCGGTCAACAGCAAGAAGCTGCAGGGCATCTCCGACGTCACCGACCTCACCGATCGACGCAACGGCCTTCGCCTGGTGATCGGCATCAAGACCGGGTTCGACCCGCAGGCCGTCCTCGAGCACCTGTACCGACTGACGCCGCTCGAGGACTCGTTCGGCATCAACAACGTCGCCCTCGTGAACGGGCAGCCGCAGACGCTCGGCCTCAAGGAGCTGCTGCGCGTCTACCTCGACCACCGCATCGAGGTCGTGACGCGCCGCAGCCGCTTCCGTCTCGCGCGTCGGCGCGAGCGCCTGCACCTCGTCGAGGGCCTCCTCATCGCGATCCTCGACATCGACGAGGTCATCCAGGTCATCCGCACCTCCGACGACGGCGACCAGGCGCGCTCGCGTCTCATGACGGTGTTCGACCTGACCGAGCCCCAAGCCGAGTACATCCTCGAGCTCCGACTGCGTCGCCTCACGAAGTTCTCGCGCATCGAGCTCGAGCGCGAGCGCGACGAGCTGCAGGCCGAGATCGCACGGCTCGAGGAGCTCCTCGGCAGCGACGTGCTGCTGCGGCAGCAGGTCGCCCGCGAGCTCGACGCCGTCGCCGAGACGTATGGCACACCGCGGCGCACGCTGCTCATGAACGGCGGCCCGGTGCAGCCCCGGTCGCGTGCGGCCGCGTCGGCGGCCGACCTGCAGATCGCGGATGCGCCGTGCCGGGTGTTCCTCTCCGCGACGGGCCGCATGGTGCGCGCCGACCTCCGCACGAGCGACGACGGCAACGGGAACGGGAGCGGCGGAATCGTGACGCCTTCGCGGCGATACAAGCACGACGCCATCCGCTCGTCGGTCGACACGACGACGCGCGGCGACGTCGGGGCCGTCACGACCGCGGGGCGCCTCATCCGCTTCTCCCCCGTCGATCTGCCGTCCGTTCCGGGCAACTCGGTGCAGCCGGCCGCCGGAACACGAGCCGATCAGTACCTCGGTCTTTCAGGCGGCGAGCACGTGGTCGCGCTCGTGCCCCTCACGGGCGAGCCGCCCATCGCGCTCGGCACGGCGCAGGGCGTCGTCAAGCGCGTGTCGGCGACCGAGCTCGGCAACAAGCACGATGTCGAGATCATCGCGTTGAAGGACGGCGATTCCGTCGTCGGCGCCGCGCCCGCACCTGACGACGCGGAGCTCGTCTTCGTCACGAGCGACGCGCAGCTGCTCCGGTTCGACGCGTCCGCGGTGCGGCCCCAGGGCCGCTCGGCGGGCGGCATGGCGGGCATCCGCGTCGCTTCGGGCGAGAAGGTCGTCTTCTTCGGAGCGGTGCAGCCCGGTGCATCCGACACCGTCGTCGTCACGATCGCCGGCAGCACCCAGGCGCTGTCGGGCACGGATGCCGGAACCGGAAAGGTCTCGCTGTTCGACGAGTTCCCACCCAAGGGCCGCGCGACAGGCGGTGTGCGGGCGCAGCGGTTCCTCAAGGGCGAAGACACGCTCACGCTCGCGTGGGTCGGCGACGAGCCGCGCGCGGTCGGTTCCGACGGGGGCGTGCGCACGCTCCCGCCCGCGGGCGCGAAGCGCGATGCGTCGGGTCAGCCGCTCGACGGAGTCATCGGTGCGGTCGGCACCGTCGTCTGCTGAGGCGCCGAACCCCTACGACACACCCGCACCCGCTCGCGTGCGGCGGAACACCGTCAGGTCGTAGTCGATCCACCCCTTCGCCAACCCCGTCTGCAGTGCGGTGCCCCCGATGAGCGGATCGAGGCGCGTCGACCGCCGCGGAAGGACGCCGAGTGGCGCGATGAGCACGGCGATCGCGACATCACGGGGTCGGCGCAGCTCGAGGTACGCGCTCAGTCGCTCGGTCGACTCGAGGACGAAGCCGGCCCGTTCCGCCATCGACCGCAGCTCGCCGGGTGTGAGCAGCGTGTTGGCGTGCCAGCCTCGCGCGAACCGCCGGAGCGTTCGGCCCGCCGCGCGGGCGTCGCCTGAGCCCCGCATGTCGTCGCAGATCGCCAGCACGCCGCCAGGCCGTACCAGGCGCGCGCACTCCGCGAAGAAGCGCTCGGGATCGGGCGCGTGCACGAACGACTCGATCGCGAACGCGACGTCCGCGGGCTCGAGGTCCGACGGCAGGTCGGAGAAGTCCCCCACGCGGCACGCCACGCGGTCGGCGAGGCCGAGCGAGGCGATCCGCGCGCGTCCGATCGCGGCCTGTTCGGGGCTGAGGGTGATCCCGGTGCCGCGCATGGGCATCCGCTCCGCGAGATAGCAGAGGCTCGCGCCCACCCCGCATCCGAGATCGACGACGTGCACCGACCCGGACTCGCCGGCCCGCCCGCGGATCACGCCGGCGATCCGGTCTTCGACGTAGTGGAGAGCCTGCTGCCGGTCGCCCACGCCGGGACCCCACACGGCACGATGGATCGCTCCCTCACCGCCGCCGTGACCGTAGCGGAGGAACGCGCGCGTGTTGCGGTCGTAGTACCGGCGGATCGCCGCCGCATCGAAGCCGGGCCGGTCGTTGCGCGTCGGAGGCCCGGCCATGGACGTCAGACGTCGATGCGCTCGCGGTCCAGGCGCGTGCTCGAGTCGATGATGAACTCGCGGCGCGGTGCGACCTCGTTGCCCATGAGCAGTTCGAACACGGATGCCGCCGCCTCGGCATCCGTCAGATTCACTCGCCGCAGCAGGCGCCCCGCGCGATCCATCGTCGTGCTCGCGAGCTGCTCGGCGTCCATCTCGCCCAGGCCCTTGTAGCGCTGGATGGGCTCCTGCCACCGCTTGCCGGCCTTCGTGAGCTTCGCCAGCAGCGCATGGAGCTCCTGCTCGCTGTATGTGTAGATCGTCTCGTTGGGCTTCGAGCCCGGGTTGATGACGATGATGCGGTGCAGCGGAGGAACGGCGGCGTAGACGCGCCCCGCCTCGATGAGCGGCCGCATGTACCGGAAGAAAAGCGTGAGCAGCAGCGTGCGGATGTGGGCGCCGTCGACGTCGGCATCGCTCATGAGGATGATCTTGCCGTAGCGGGCGGCGTCGAGGTCGAAGGTGCGGCCCGACCCCGCGCCGATGACCTGGATGATCGACGCGCATTCGGCGTTCGACAGCATGTCGCTGATCGACGCCTTCTGGACGTTGAGGATCTTGCCGCGGATCGGCAGGAGGGCTTGGTACTCGCTGTTGCGGGCGAGTTTCGCGGTGCCGAGGGCCGAGTCGCCCTCGACGATGAACAGCTCGGAATCGGCGACGTCGTTCGAGCGGCAGTCGACGAGCTTCGCGGGCAGCGACGAGGATTCGAGGGCGTTCTTGCGCCGTTGCGTCTCTTTGTGGGCGCGCGCCGAGATGCGCGCCTTCATCTCGGAGACGACCTTCTCGAGCAGCGCCGCCGACTGCGCCTTGTCGTCGCGCTTCGTGGAGCTGAACCGCGCGGTGAGCTCACGCGTGACGACGTTCGACACGATCTGGCGCACCGCCGGCGTGCCGAGGACTTCCTTCGTCTGCCCCTCGAACTGCGGCTCGGGTACGCGCACCGTGAGCACGACGGTGAGCCCCGCGAGGATGTCGTCCTTCTCGAGCTTGTCGTTGCCGACCTTGAGGCGCCGTGCGTTCTGCTCGACCTGCGAGCGGAGCACCTTCATGAGGCCCTGTTCGAACCCCTGCTGGTGCGTGCCGCCCTTGGGCGTCGCGATGATGTTGACGAACGAGCGCTGAACCGTCTCGTAGCCGGTGCCCCAGCGCACCGCGATATCGACGTGGCACTCGCGCTCGATCTCGGTGGGCACCATCGCGCCGGACGGCTGGAGCACCGGCACCGTCTCGGTGAACGTGCCCTCGCCGGTGAGACGCCACGTGTCGGTCACGGGCGCGTCGGGCGCGAGGAACTCGACGAACTCCGAGATGCCGCCGTCGTAGCGGAAGCTCGTCTCGACGGGCTCCTCTCCGTTCACGGTTCCGCGTTCGTCGCGGATGACGATCTCGAGACCCGGCACGAGGAAGGCCGTCTGGCGCGCGCGCTGCTCGAGCTCTTCGAGGTTGAACGTCGCGTCCTTCGTGAAGATCTGGCGGTCGGCCCAATAGCGGATGCGGCTGCCGGTCACGCCCTTCGCGACCTTGCCGACCACGCGGAGCTCGCTGCTCTCCTCGAACGGGGTGAACGCCGAGTCGGGCGACCCGTTCGCGAACACCCCGGGCTCGCCGCGGTGGAACGACATCGCCCACGTCTTGCCGTTGCGGTCGACCTCGACGTCGAGGCGCTCCGAGAGGGCGTTGACGACCGAGGCGCCCACACCGTGCAGACCACCGGATGCGGCGTACGATCCGCCGCCGAACTTTCCACCGGCGTGCAGCTTCGTGAAGACCACCTCGACGCCGGACAGGCCCGTGCGCGGCTCGATGTCGACCGGGATGCCGCGTGCGCGGTCGCGCACTTCGACGCTCCCGTCTGCGTGCAGGAGGATGTCGATGCGCGTGCCGTAGCCCGCGAGAGCCTCGTCGACGGCGTTGTCGATGATCTCCCACAGACAGTGCATCAGACCGCGCGAATCCGTCGAGCCGATGTACATTCCGGGGCGCTTGCGAACCGCCTCGAGACCCTCGAGCACTTGGAGATGATGGGCGGAGTACTCGGTGGTCACAATCCTCAAGGGTATCCGGGGCCGCCGACGCCCCCGTCCAGACACGCGCCGTCGCGCAAGGCCGTACGCGGTGAGCGAACTGTCACCCGTTCGCGGCATTCTCGAAACAATCCCGTGGTTGTATCTCATGACCGGTACGTGAGTTCAACGCAATCGAGGAGGCAAGAAATGAGCACATCGACACCGACTGAGGCCGCTGCCGTCCTCGAGTACCGTCTCACCGCGATGGATCGCTGCGACTCGTGCGGCGCCCAGGCCTACATCGCCGCCGAGGTCAACGGCAGCGAGCTGCTGTTCTGCGCGCACCACGGGCGCAAGTACGAAGAGAAGCTTCGCGCCGTCGCCACCACGTGGCACGACGAGACCGCCCGCCTGAACGAGTCGGTCTGACTCAGACCCCCCGATACTCGCGCGTGACGCGCGGCGACACCCGCAGCGCGATCTCTTCGCCGATCGTCCCGATGAGTTCGGCGAGGTCGGTCGCACTCGCAGCCGCTTCGCGCCCGAACACGTCCACCAGCTGACCGGGCTCGGCATCCGGCCACGACTGGACCCATGACCGACGCCCGTCGATCCGCGTCACCCGACGCGGGCCGGCGGGCGTCGCCACGTCGAAGCGGCCCGCGAGAGTCGACGGCAGTCCGTCGAGGGAGCCCACGCCCACGACGACCCACTTCCCGTCGACCGACACGACGGGCGCCCGCAGCGTCGCGATCGGACGGATGCCGAGCACCTCGTCGCTCGGCCCGCCGGACGGACGGATGCCGTAGCAGAACGCGCCGATGCGGCACAGGTCGTACCGGAACTCGCCCCGCGCGAACGAGGCCGCGCTGGCCGCGAGGTGCCGCAGCGCCGGACGCAGACCCGCCTCCTCCGCCTGCCGCACAGCGAGGTCGAACACGGCGCGCGCGGCGTCGTCCTCGGCATCCGACGCCTCGGCGATGTGGCTCCAGATGCCCACGACCTCGATCGCGCCGACACGCTCGAGCTGTGCGGCGCGCTCCACGAACGCGGGCCATTCCTCCGGGCGCACGCCGTTGCGATGCAGCCCCGAGTCGACCTTGAGGTGCACGCGCGTGCGTCGGCCGCCGGCGGCGATCTCGTCGAGAAGCGCGGCGTCGCCGACCCCGAGTTCCAGGTCCAGCTCCGCGACGCTGCGCAGCTCGTCCTCCCCGAACGCGAGCCACACGAAGATGCGCGGCTCGTCGCCGAGCGCCTCACGCACCGCGCGACCGGTCGGCACGTCGAAGGCGCCGAACCAGCGAACCCCCTCCTTCCATGCGCGCGTGACGAGGGGACGGATGCCGTGCGCGTACGCGTCGTCTTTCACGACGAGCATCACGTCGGCAGGTGCGACGCGTGAGCGCGCCGTCGCGACGTTCGCCGCGAACGCGTCGAGGTCCACCGTCAGAATCGCCTCGCTCACTCGTGATCCCTCCGCACGCGAGCTCCGACGAGCGCAACGAGCTCCGCCGCCCCCATCCCGGTCGAGCGAACCCATTCCCCGAGCGACGGCTCGCCTCGCGGCGGGTCGCCGAAGAAGATCACCGGATCGCCGCGGCGGACCTCGGCCTCCTGCACGTCGACGACGCACACGTCCATCGCGACGCGACCGATGATCGGATGCAGCGCCCCGCCCACGCGCACGTGCGCGTGCTCGCCGAGCGCCCGCACGACGCCCTGCGCGTAGCCGCCCGTGACGAGCGCGATCCGGGTGTCGTGCGCGGCGCGGTGGATGTAGCCGTACGACACGCCCTCCCCCGCCCGCAGGGGCTTCACACCGAGGACGGTGCCGCTCAGCCGCATGACCGGCACACCGGACCCGTCGATGCCGAACAGCGCGGCGGTGTCGAGCGTCGGCTCGCCCTCGGTGAGCACACGCAGGCGGCCGGACGCGGCATCCGTCACCGCGTCCGCCAGGTCCGGGTCGACGATCACCGCATCGACGCCCACCTCGGCGAGGGTGCGCGCACACGCGGCCGCACCGTGCCCGAGCGCGTCGTACCGCAGGTCGGCGATGCGATCGCCGGACGGGACGGCTGCCGCGCCCGCCCGCGCGTTGGCGGCGAGGGCAGCGAGCGAGATGCGTGCCCGCGGCGCGCTGCCCGTCCGAGTCGAGGGATGCTCAGGATCGGCCGCGGTCACGCCTCTAGACTATCCGGGTCCCCCACTCCCGACCCTGGAGACCGCATGCCTCGCAAGGGCCTCAGCCTCGCGCCTCGCCTTCGCTACCTCGCCGGACGCGCCCGCCGCATCGACGTCGGATCCGTGCTCGAGCGGGCGAAGGAGGTGTCGCGCACGCACGGCAAGTGGACCCCCGCGGTGATCGTCGACATGCTGTGGTCGGCCGGATTCCGGCAGGTCGGGTTCCAGGACTACGTGGACTACGACTTCGCGATCCTCAACAAGGCGGAACGTGCGACGTACATGACGCACCCCGTCTCGAACGAGCTGTCGCAGAAGTACGACCATCCCGACTACCGCCACATCTTCCAGGACAAGGTCGAGTTCGACCGGGTCTTCAGCGACCACCTCAAGCGTGAGTGGATGGTCGTCGAAGAGGGCAACGCGGATGCCGTCCGCGAGTTCACCGAGCGTCACGGCACCATCGTGACGAAGGAGCCCGTCGGCCAGGCGGGCACCGGTGTGCACCGTTACCACGCGGCCGAGATCGACGATTGGGACGCGTTCCACCGCGGACTCCTCGAGCGCGGCGAGCTGCTCATCGAAGAGGTGATCCGGCAGCATCCGGATCTCGCCGCCGTGTGCCCCGGCACCGTCAACACGACCCGCGTCACGGCGTTCTTCGACGGCGAGAAGACGCACATCCTCGCGATGGCCCAGAAGTTCGGCCGCGGCGCGGTGAGCGACCAGATGACGTTCGGCGGCTTCTACACGATGCTCGACGACGACGGCCACGCCGTCGGCGCGGGCTACGACTCGCACGGGCACGTGCACGAGAACCACCCCGACACGGGCTTCCGCATCGCGGACTTCCAGCTGCCGATGGTCGACGAGGTGAAGGCGTTCGTCGATCAGGTCGCGCGCGTCGTGCCGCAGGTGCAGTACGTGGGATGGGACATCGTCGTGACACCCGACGGCCCGGTGCTCGTGGAGGGCAACTGGGGCGCAGGCGTGTACGAGAACAAGCCGAGCGTCACCGGCATCCGCACCGGTCACAAGCCCCGCTATCGCGAGGCCATCGGGTTCTGACGCGGGCCGGGTCACGGCCGCGTATGTGAGAAGGCCCGGCCCCGTTCGACGGGACCGGGCCGTCTTCGTCAGTCGGTTCAGGCGGCGCGCACGATGCCGAGCGGCGTTGACTCATGCCCCTGGCCCAGCGGGTTGTCTTTGAGGATGGCGAGCAGCCGCTTCTCGCCCGTCTTGTCGAGCGTCGAACCGAGGATGTTGCCCCCGAGGTCGTTGATGTCGACGACCGCGACCTCCGGCACACCGCCGAGCAGCCGCTTGATGTGCGCGGCGACCTCGCGCGGGCGCTCCGGTCCGAGCACGACCGCCTTGTTGTATGGCGGGATCGTGCCGCTCGTCGGCCCGTCGATCGCGCGGGCCTTGTCGCCCGCGATGCGGTAGAAGTCGCCCTTGCGGCCGAACGCCTTCGTGACGGCCGCGACCGCCGCGGCGACGAGGATGCGCGGTGTACCGCACTCGCGCAGCGCCATCTCCATCGTCTCGGGCATGCCCAAGCCGATGCCGTAGGGCGTGCGCGTCACGTACGTCGACAGGAAGTACGCGAGCTTGCGCGGCTTGATCTCCTCGACGAGGTACGAGCGGCCCTGTGTGATCGCGACGATCTTCTCGGTCACGAACAGGATGTCGCCCGGACGCACCTCGGACTCGGCGTACTCGCGCACGAACGCGTCGAGGTCGTCTCCGGGCATCACCACGCGCGTCCGGATCGGGATGCGCGCGTACGACGACCCGTCGACGGCGACGGTGAGCGCCTTGCCGGCGTTCGCCTCGCCGCTCACTCGAGGTAGTCCCGCAGCGACTGCGAACGCGACGGGTGACGCAGCTTCGCCATCGTCTTCGACTCGATCTGACGGATGCGCTCGCGCGTCACGCCGAACGTGTCGCCGATCTGGTCGAGCGTCTTGGGCTGACCGTCGCCGAGGCCGAAGCGCATGCGGATCACGCCGGCCTCGCGCTCGCTGAGCGAGTCCAGGAGCGACTCGAGCTGGCGCTGCAGCATCGTGAAGCCCACGGCGTCGGCCGGAACGACCGCCTCGGTGTCTTCGATCAGGTCGCCGAACTCGCTGTCGCCGTCTTCGCCGAGAGGCGTGTGCAGCGAGATCGGCTCACGGCCGTACTTCTGCACCTCGATGACCTTCTCGGGGGTCATGTCGAGCTCGCGGCTGAGCTCCTCGGGCGTGGGCTCACGTCCGAGGTCCTGCAGCATCTGGCGCTGCACGCGCGCGAGCTTGTTGATGACCTCGACCATGTGCACCGGGATGCGGATCGTGCGGGCCTGGTCGGCCATGGCGCGCGTGATCGCCTGGCGGATCCACCACGTCGCGTACGTCGAGAACTTGAAGCCCTTGGTGTAGTCGAACTTCTCGACCGCACGGATGAGGCCCAGGTTGCCCTCCTGGATGAGGTCCAGGAACTGCATTCCGCGGCCCGTGTAGCGCTTCGCGAGCGACACGACCAGACGCAGGTTCGCACCGAGCAGGTGCGACTTGGCGCGCTGACCGTCGCGCGCGACCCACTGCAGGTCGAGGCCCAGCTGGCTGGACTTCTCCTCGGGCGTCATCTTCGACAGCTTCTCTTCGGCGAACAGGCCCGCCTCGATGCGCATCGCGAGCTCGACCTCTTCGGCCGCGTTGAGGAGGGGAACCTTGCCGATCTGCTTCAGGTAGTCCTTGACAGGGTCGGCGGTCGCGCCGGTGATCTGCGTCGAATAGACGGGGATGTCATCCTCGTCCGTCGAGGAGATGACGATCGCGCCGGTCGGCAGCGGCTCCTGGAACGGCGCCGGCTTCTCCTCCTCTTCCTCCTCGTCGTCGGAGGATTCGGATGCCTCAGCCTCGGCGTCGCCCTCGGCGACCTTGGCGCGGCGACCCTTCTTCTTGGCCGCAGGGGCCTCTTCGACGGCATCCGCCTCGTCTACCTCGGCGTCGACGTCTTCGACGACGGCCTCGTCGACATCGGCGACGTCGACCACGGCGTCGACGTCCAGCTCAACGTCCTCGAGCTCGACGTCTTCGAGCTCGTCGACCTCTTCGGAAGCGGCCTTGCCCTTGGGCGCGGCCTTCTTGGGAGATGCCTTGGCGGTGGACTTCTTGGCCGCGGTCTTGGCGGACGCGGACTTCGCGGATGCCGTGGCGGTGGTCTTGCCCGCGGTGGTCTTGCCCGCGGTGGTCTTCTTGGTGCCGGCGGTCTTCGAGCCCGGCTTCGTCGTCGTGCCCTTCTTCTCTTCGTCGGCGGCGGCCGTCTCGGCGCTCTTCGCGCGCGAGCGTGCGGTCGTGTTGGTGGCTGCGGTCACGGTTCGCCTTTCAGTGGCGGCGGGTGTCTGTCGCCCCCCGGTCGATTTCGGACACTAGTAAGACCCTTGTCAAGTCCCTGCGCCTGCGAAAGCACTCGCGGAGAGGGTTGACAATGGGTCAGATCATCCATTCTCTCACACTTGGCGTGCGGTGCTGACGCACGATGGACGCAATGGAGAGAACGCCCGGGGGCCCCTCAGCATTCCCTCTCGCCCGGCTCCGGGGCATCCGTTCCGTCGACCGCCTGAGGGCTTGTCAGGCCTTGTCGTCTTCGGCGCTCGGCCGCGTGGCCAGGAAGCGCTCGAGCTCGGCCGCGAGCTCGTCGGCGCTCGGCAGATCGCCCGTGTGGATCATGGGCGTCGCGAGAGTGGAACCCGCCATGTAGGCGTCGTACCGCTCCTCGAGGCCCTGCAGCATGCGCGAGAGCTCGTCGTTGCCCGACACCTGTTCGTCGACGCGCGACAGATAGTCGCGGTTCTGTTCGCGCAGCTCGTCGCCCGCGAACACGAGTCCCGTCGCGACGGTGAGGCTGTCGAGAGCCGCGAGGGTCGCCGCCGGGTAGTCGGTGTCGCCCAGATAGTGCGGAATGAGGAGCACGAATCCCGCGACCGCAGCGCCCGACTCGGCGAACCGGTACTCGAGGAGGTGACCGACGGTCGCCGGGACCTGCGTGTGGGGCTTCCACACCGAATGCGCCTCCGTGAGGTCGGTGCGCGTGCCGCTCACCGTCGTGCCGATCGGTCGCGTGTGCGGGACCGGCATCGGGATCGCGTGCACCCACGTGACGGTCGACACCGAGTACGCGTGCGCGAGCTGAAGCACGGCGTCGGTGAACGCGTCCCACGCGAAGTCGGGCTCGTACCCCGCGAGCACGAGGAACGGCTGCCCGAGCGCGTCGTGCGCGAGCGAGAGCTCGAGCCGCGGCGGCTTGAAGTCGGTGAGGTGATCGGCCTCGAACGAGATGATCGGCCGGCGCGCGCGGTAGTCGAGCAGCACGTCGTTCGAGAACACCGCGAGCGGGATCGGGTCGAGCACCTCGCGCACATACGTGATGAGCCCGCTCACGGCGCCGCCCGCGTCGGTGAACCCCGTCAGAGCGATCACGAGCGGGAGTCCCGGCGGTACCGGCGGAGCCGATGCGCTGCGTTCGAAAAGAGGCCCGGACCACGGCATGCCTCCATGCTACGAGTCGCCCCGACACACCCGGCGTCAGCGCGATGGCGCTCACAGCGAACAGCGCCGCGCGAGAGCGGACGCCCCCTACCTAGGATGGGAGCCATGTCGTTCCCCGACCTCGAGTACCGCACCGACCCTGTCCGAGAATCCGACGCCGACGCGATCCTCCTGGCCCTCCCCCCGCTGGACGACCTCGAGCTGAACGACTGGCCAGGCCTGCGCGACGCCCTCCTCGCGGTCGGCTTCACCGGTGCGCCGTCCTCGTTCCAGCGGGTCTCCGCCCCCGAGTCGACGAGCACGCCGCTCGCGGTCGTGGGAACGGGTTCCTCGCCGGATGACTCGGCCCTCCGCGATGCGGTGGGAGCCGGCATCCGCACCCTCACCGGATTCGAGCGGGTCGCCGTCTCCGCCCCCTTCGCGGATGCCGCGCAGTGGCGCGCGGTCGCGGAAGGCGCAGCACTCGGCGGGTACCGGTTCGACGGCTACAAGTCCGAGGCGCCGAAGGCGCGCGCGTCGAAGGTGGTCGTGCACGGCGCATCCGAGATCGGCGACGACGAGCTCGCGGCGGTGAGAGCCGAAGCGGATGCCGTGGCCCTCGTCAAGGACCTCGTGACGACTCCCGCGCAATGGCTCGGACCTGCCGACTTCGCGCAGCGTGCGACCGAATCGGTCGAAGGCCTTCCCGTCACGGTCGAGGTGTTCGACGAGGACGCACTGCGCGAGGGCGGGTTCGGCGGCATCCTCGGCGTCGGCCAAGGCTCCGATCGTCCGCCGCGCCTCGTGCACCTCTCCTACTCCCCCGAGGGCGCCGGCAAACACATCGCGCTCGTGGGCAAGGGCATCACGTTCGACACGGGCGGCCTCTCGCTCAAGCCGGCGACCGGCATGGTCGGCATGAAGTACGACATGGCGGGTGCCGCGACCGTGCTCAGCGTGCTCCGCGCGGTGGCCGCCCAGGGACTCCCTGTGCGCGTGAGCGCGTGGCTGTGCATCGCCGACAACATGCCCTCGGGGCGCGCGACGCGTCCCGGCGACGTGCTGCGCATGACTGACGGCACGACCGTCGAGGTGCTGAACACCGACGCCGAAGGACGCCTCGTGCTCGCCGACGGGCTCGCGGCGGCGAGCCGCGAGCACCCGGACGTGCTCGTCGACGTCGCCACCCTCACGGGGGCGATCTCGATCGCGCTCGGCACGCGCCACGCAGGCGTCATGGGCGACGACGACACCGTCGCAGCGTATCTGACCGCGGCCCGCGAGGCCGGAGAGCCCGCGTGGCAGCTCCCGCTCCCCGATCACATGGTCGAGGAGCTCGACTCCCCCATCGCCGACCTGCAGAACGCGAAGATCGGCGACACCGCAGGCGGGTCGCTGTTCGCAGGGCTCTTCCTGCGGCACTTCGTCGGCCGCGTGTCCGATGACGACGACGCTCCCCGCATCCCGTGGGTGCACCTCGACATCGCGAACGTCGGGATGAACAAGGGCGGCCCCTACGGATACACCGACAAAGGCCCGACCGGAGCGACGGTGCGGTCGCTCATCCGGTTCGTGTCGAACACCGCGAAGGAGGCCTGATGGCCGAGCACACATTCGATCTCGTCGTGCTGGGCGGCGGCAGCGGCGGCTACGCCGCGGCGCTGCGGGCGGCCGAGCTCGGCAAGAGCGTCGCGCTCGTCGAGAAGGACAAGGTGGGCGGAACCTGCCTGCACCGCGGTTGCATCCCCACGAAGGCGCTCCTGCACGCAGGCGAGGTGGCCGACATCGCGCGGGATGCCTCGACGATCGGCATCCGCGCGACCCTCGAGGGCATCGACCCCGACGGCGTGCGCGCCTACCGCGAGGGGATCGTCGCGAAGAAGTACAAGGGCCTGCAGGGCCTCGTGAAGGCGCGCGGCATCACCGTCGTCGAGGGCGAGGGCCGGCTCGAGTCCGGACCCGCGGTGCGCGTCGGCGACGACCTCTACCGCGGCGCCGACGTCGTGCTGGCGACGGGCTCGTACACGCGCACGCTCCCCGGCCTCGAGCTCGGCGGACGCGTGATCGCGAGCGAGCAGGCCCTCGAACTGAGCGAGATCCCGTCGAAGGTCGTCGTGATCGGCGGCGGCGTGATCGGCGTCGAGTTCGCCAGCATCTGGCACTCGTTCGGCGCCGAGGTGACGATCGTCGAGGCGCTCGACCGGCTCGTGCCGAACGAGGACCCGGCGCTGAGCAAGGCGCTCGAGCGCGCGTTCCGCCGCAAGGGCATCCTCGCGAAGACGGGTGTGAAGTTCAGCTCGGTGGAGCAGACGGATGCCGGAGCCGTCGTCACCCTCGAGGACGGCTCGACCGTCGAAGGCGACTACGTCCTGGTTGCGGTCGGTCGCGGACCCGCGACGTCCGGTCTCGGCTATGAGGAGGCCGGAGTCACGCTCGATCGGGGCTTCGTCACGACGGACGAGCGCCTGCGCACGTCGGCTCCGAACGTGTGGGCTGTCGGCGACATCGTGCCGGGGCTCCAACTCGCGCACCGCGGCTTCCAGCAGGGCATCTTCGTCGCGGAGGAGATCGCGGGTCTCAAGCCCGTCGCCGTGCCCGAGAGCACGATCCCCCGCATCACGTACTGCAGCCCCGAGGTCGCCTCGGTCGGCCTCACCGAGCCGCAGGCGGTCGAAGCGCACGGCGCCGACGCCGTCACGTCGTACGAGTACAACCTCGCGGGCAACGGTCGCAGCGAGATCCTCGGAACGTCGGGCATCGTCAAGGTCGTCCGTGTGAAGGACGGCCCCGTCGCGGGCGTGCACCTGATCGGCGACCGCGTCGGCGAGCTGATCACCGAAGGGCAGCTCGCGGTGGCGTGGGAGGCCCATCCCGAAGACATCGCGCCCTACATCCACGCGCACCCGACTCAGAGCGAGGCTCTGGGCGAGGCTTTCCTGGCGCTGGCGGGCAAGCCGCTTCACGCGCTCTGAGATCGACGGTGCGTGCGGTCACTAAGCTAGACAAGACATCCGCGTTCTGAAGGAGACAGGTTCATGAGCACTTCCGTGGTCCTCCCCGCGCTCGGAGAGAGCGTCACCGAGGGAACGGTCACCCGCTGGCTCAAGAAGGTCGGTGACACTGTTCAGGCCGACGAAGGTCTCCTCGAGATCTCGACCGACAAGGTCGACACCGAGATCCCCTCGCCCGTCAGCGGCGTCCTCGAAGAGATCCTCGTCCAGGAGGACGAGACGGTCGAGGTCGGCGCGGTCCTCGCGAAGATCGGTGACGGGTCGGGCGCTTCGACGGATGCCCCGGCTCCCGCCGCGGCAGAGGCGGCTCCCGCGCAGGAGGCGCCGGCCGAGGAGGCCGCTCCCGCTGCCGCTGAGGCGCCCGCCGCAGAGGCTGCTCCGGCCACCGCGGAAGCGCCCGCCGCCGAGTCGGCTCCCGCGCCCGCCGCCGAAGCACCCGCCGCTGACGCTTCTGCTGCCGAGACTCCTGCCGCCGGCGCTCCGTCCGGCGAGGGCAAAGACGTCGTCCTCCCCGAGCTCGGCGAGAGTGTGACCGAGGGCACCGTTACGCGATGGCTGAAGAACGTGGGCGACTCGGTCGCGGTCGATGAGCCGCTGCTCGAGATCTCGACCGACAAGGTCGACACCGAGATCCCGTCGCCCGTCGCCGGTGTCGTGCAGCACATCTACGTGCAGGAGGACGAGACCGTCGAGGTCGGCGCACCGCTCGCCCGCATCGGCGAAGGCGCGGCAGCTGCGCCCGCGGCTCCCGCTCCGACCGAGGCTGCCCCTGCCCCGGCCGAGGCGGCTCCGGCCGCGGCCCCCGCCGCCGAGCCCGCACCGGCTGCCCAGCCCGCCGCGCAGGCCGCCCCGGCTCCGGCCGCTGCTCCCGCCGAGGCACCGGCTCCGGCTCCCGCCGCAGAGACGCCCGCACCGGCTCCCGCGGCCGCGGCTCCCGCTCCCGGTGCCGCTCCGGCACAGGCCGCTCCGGCACAGGCCGCTCCCGCGCAGGAGGCTCCCGCACCGCGTCCGGCGCCGGGCGGGGGCGACGACGACGGCATCCCGTATGTCACGCCGCTTGTGCGCCGCCTCGCCCAGCAGCAGGGCGTCGACCTCGCGAAGGTGAAGGGCACGGGCGTCGGTGGACGCATCCGCAAGGAAGACGTGCTCAAGGCTGCGGAGGCGGCATCCGCTCCCGCGGCGACCCCGGCGCCGGCCGCCGCAAAGCGCGAGCCGCTCGAGGTCTCGCCGCTGCGCGGCACGACGCAGCCGATGTCGCGTCTGCGCAAGGTGCTGGCCGAGCGTGCTGTGGCGTCGATGCAGCAGACCGCGCAGCTGACGACGGTGGTCGAGGTCGACGTGACCAAGCTCGCGAACTACCGCGACGCGGTCAAGGCGGACTTCCAGGCCAAGACGGGCGACAAGCTGTCGTTCCTCCCGTTCTTCGCCCTCGCGGCCGCGGAGGCGCTCCAGGCGTACCCCGTGATCAACTCGACGGTCGACGGCACCGACATCGTCTACCCGCCGACCGAGAACCTGTCGATCGCGGTCGACACCGAGCGCGGCCTGCTCACGCCGGTGCTGCGCGACGCGGGCTCGAAGAACATCGCGCAGATCGCGCACGAGATCGCCGATCTCGCGACGCGCACGCGCGAGAACAAGTTGAAGCCCGACGAGCTGGCCGGCGGCACGTTCACGCTCACGAACACCGGTTCGCGCGGCGCGCTGTTCGACACGCCGGTCGTCTTCCTGCCGCAGACCGCGATCCTCGGCACGGGCGTCGTCGTCAAGCGCCCGGGCGTCGTGACGGTCGACGGCAAGGACGCGATCTCGATCCGCTCGTACGTCTACCTCGCATTGTCGTACGACCACCGTGTGATCGACGGAGCCGACGCGGCGCGCTTCCTGGGCGCGGTCAAGGCGCGCCTCGAGGAGGCCGCGTTCGAGGACCAGCTCGGAATCTGATCCGCTCCACGAGAATGGCTGAGCCGCGGCGCACACGCGTCGCGGCTCAGCCATTCTCGACGTCATAGACATCACGGAGCAGCCACCCCTCTCCTCCCCGTACGAGCACGACGAGCTGCGCACCGGATGCCCCGCCCACGGGCTCGACACGGAGCACCGCCACTCCCCCGAACTCGTCGACGAGCGAGACCCCCCGCGCGTCCCCCGCGAGATCGACGACACCCGGAGGGAATGTCGATGACGGATCCTCCGCGACCGCCGCGAGACAGGAGGTTTCGCCGGCGCAGGCCAGCCGCGCTGTCAGCAGCTCGTCGGCGACCGCGGCAAGATCGCCTGGTGCCGGCACGTCGGTGGTCGAATCGGCTGTCGATTCTTCGAGCACCGCGACAGCCTCGCCCGCCGCGTTCGTCTCGTCGCTCGGTGCCGCACCGAGCGACCCTTCCCGGGTGGGAACGCTCGACACCGGCAGAGGCGGCGCCTCCGTCGACACCGCATCATCGGCTCCAGCCGGCCAGACGAATCCTCCGGTCACGATCGCGACCGCGAGCCCTCCGGCGAGCAGCCACGGCCTGCGCCGCCCACCCGACCTCGCCGAGCGCAGCCGCCTCCAGGCCTCCGTCACGACACGCGACACCGCATCACCCAGGTCCGCGTCGATGTGACGAGCGAGCGACGCGATGAGACCACGCGGCTCGGCGTCGGACTCTGCGATCACTGCGCGTCTTCGTGGCGATGCCGGATCGGCCGCAGCATCCGTCATTGCCGATCGGGCCCGACGCGGGCCGAACACCGTCAGGGCGAGCGGCTCCGGTCGGGCCAACCCGAAGAGGCGCTGCTCGACCGCGTCGAGCTCATGGCGCGACGGTCGCTCCGCGAGCACCGCTCGCACCGCCTCGTCGAGCGTGGCGGCTGTTGCGGGCGTCGCGAGAGAGCGAAGCAGCTCCGCGCTTGCGAACGGCGCCGCCTCGCCGCTGGCACCGCACGCGAAGAGCGGGCGTCCGGCATCCGTCACCCACCACCTGCCGGCGACGGGCGCTCGGGCGGTGACGAGCTCTGCGAACCCGCGGACGATGCTGACGGCGAGCGTCACCGTCTCGCCCGGCGACAGCGGCGCGCCAGACGCCCCTCGTCGGCGCACGAAGGCGTCGGCGCGCTCGACACACACGGGGACGACGACATCGTGCCCCTCGGCGCGCCGCACGAGGTCGAGTGCCCCGAGGACATGTCCGTCGGGATCGGCCCACCACCCCGGCCACTGCGCATCGAGATGCCGGGCCTCGACGAGCACGCACGTGTCACCGGACGCCGCGCGTACGAGCGCCCCCGGCCAGGGCGACTCGTCGCCGCCCGACACTCTTCGCAGCGGGCGGTACGCAGCCATGAGCCGGTCGTCGAGCAGGGGCTTCTCGTCCACATCTCGATGGTCATCCGCATCCGTTGCGAGTCGGCCTCGCAGGCCCGCGACTGTGGACGCTCACCGGCCGAACGAGCGGTGGGGAGGAACCGAGGCGGTGGGCGCGGAAAGGTAGGCTTGAGGGCATGGCCGCCCGTACCACCGCCCCCGAGAAGCGCCCCGGTTTCTTCACTCAGCTGCGCACGCTGTTCACCTTCACCCGCAAGGCGTTCCCGTGGCTGCCGTGGCTGCTCGTAGGCATCCTCCTCGTCGGCATCGGGCTCGGCCTCCTCGTCGGGTTCCTCATTCAGCCGGTCGCCTGGTGGAGCGTCGTGCTCTGGACGATCACCGGCCTCATGCTCGGCGTGCTCGCGTCCCTCATGACGATGACGCGCCTGTCGACCATCGCGATGTACCGCCAGATCGACGGCATGCCCGGCGCGACGGGCCACGTCCTGTCGACGTCGCTCGGCCGCAAGTGGCAGGCCAGCGACATGCCCGTGGGAATCAACCCCAAGACGCAGGAGGCGGTCTACCGCGCCGTCGGCCGCGGCGGAGTCGTCATCGTCGGCGAGGGCTCGCGCGGTCGCCTCACGCGACTGGTCAACGACGAGCGCTCCAAGGTGCAGCGCGTCGCCTCAGGCGTGCCGGTGACGGTCCTCTACGTCGGCCATGGCGAAGGGGACGTCCCGATCGCGAAGCTCGCGTCCACGATCAAGGCGCTCCCCAAGAAGATCGACCGTGCGACGATGGCCGCCGTCATCAAGCGCATCGACTCGGTGTCGCAGTCGCTCACGTCGCTGCCGATTCCGAAGGGCATCGACCCGACGAAGGTGCGCGCCCCGCGCCCGCGCTGATCGTCGCTCCCTAGGAGCGAACGAGCACGGTCCCGGCCGCCTTGTCGTGGAGGCCGCGCTGGTCGGAGTCCCAGATGACCGCGGGGATGACGATGATGAGCAGGGCTGTGCGGATGATCGGGCGCCACAGGCCCACCCACGTCCCGTCGATGCGCATGATGCGCAGGCCGAAGATGCGGTGGCCGGGGCTGCCCTGGAGGGTCGGCAGGAAGACGAGCTGGATCGCGGCGAAGATCGCCAGGATCGCGAGCGGATCCCAGGCGAAGAAGCCCGAGATCAGGTATGCCGCGCCGTAGTCGACGAAGAGCGCACCCACGCGTCGGCCGAGCCGCGCGATCGATCCGGCACCCTCTTGCGGAAGCCCGAGCCGCTCGCCGGGATACGAGGATTCGACGGGGGCATCAGGCACGATTCCAGCCTACCTTCGCTGCACGGCACCCCGTTTCAGCGGCACAGCCGGCCGGAACCCGCCGCACACAGCCTGCCGTAACATCTCGGAAACATGGGGGACACTGCCGGGCAATGCCCTCCCGATACGGTCGATCTGCGCCGGCAGGCGCGGTTCCCGAATGCCCTACCTCTGGAGTCTTCATGTTCAGTGATTCATCCGAGGTGCTGAAGTTCATCAAGGACGAGGACGTCAAGTTCCTCGACATCCGGTTCACGGATCTTCCTGGCGTGCAGCAGCACTTCAACATCCCGGCCTCGACCGTCGACGAGGACTTCTTCACCGTCGGACAGCTCTTCGACGGCTCGTCGATCCGGGGCTTCGCGAGCATCCATGAGTCGGACATGCAGCTCATCCCCGATGTGTCGACCGCGTACGTCGACCCGTTCCGCGACGAGAAGACCCTCATCATGGTCTTCGACATCTACAACCCGCGTAACGGCGAGATCTACAGCAAGGACCCGCGCCAGGTCGCCAAGAAGGCCGAGAAGTACCTCGCCTCGACCGGCATCGCCGACACCGCCTACTTCGCCCCCGAGGCCGAGTTCTACGTCTTCGACGACGTCCGCTACGAGGTGCGCCAGGGCAAGAGCTATTACGAGGTCGACTCCGAGGAGGCGGCGTGGAACTCAGGCCGCGCCGAAGAGGGCGGCAACCTCGCGTACAAGACGCCTTACAAGGGCGGCTACTTCCCCGTGTCGCCGGTCGACAAGCACGCCGACCTGCGCGACGACATCGTGATCAAGCTGATCCAGGCAGGGCTCGAGGTCGAGCGTGCGCACCACGAGGTGGGCACCGCCGGCCAGGCCGAGATCAACTACAAGTTCGACACGATGGTCCACGCGGCGGACGACATCCTGAAGTTCAAGTACATCGTCAAGAACACCGCGCTGCAGTGGGGCAAGACCGCCACGTTCATGCCGAAGCCGCTGTTCGGCGACAACGGCTCGGGCATGCACACCCACCAGTCGCTGTGGAACAACGGCCAGCCGCTGTTCTACGACGAGAAGGGCTACGCCGGACTGTCCGACATCGCCCGCTGGTACATCGGCGGCATCCTCGCGCACGCCCCCGCCGTGCTCGCGTTCACGAACCCGACCCTCAACAGCTACCACCGCCTGGTGAAGGGCTTCGAGGCGCCGGTCAACCTCGTCTACTCGGCGGGCAACCGTTCGGCGGCGATCCGCATCCCGATCACGGGGTCGAACCCGAAGGCCAAGCGCATCGAGTTCCGCGCGCCGGATGCCTCGGGCAACCCGTACCTCGCGTTCGCGGCGCAGCTCATGGCCGGCCTCGACGGCATCAAGAACCGCATCGAGCCGCACGAGCCGGTCGACAAGGACCTCTACGAGCTTCCGCCCGAGGAGGCAAAGGGCATCCCGCAGGTGCCGAACTCGCTGCAGGACTCGCTCGACGCCCTCGCCGACGACCACGCATTCCTCACCGAGGGCGGCGTGTTCACCGAGGACCTGATCGAGACCTGGATCGAGTACAAGATCGAGAACGAGATCCAGCCGCTCGCCCAGCGGCCGCACCCGTTCGAGTACGAGCTGTACTTCGGCGTCTGATCGCTCCCGCACGAAGGGGGCCCCGGGTTTCCGGGGCCCCCTTCAGTGTCTCACCACGGGTGACGGATGCCGCGGCATCCGTCACCCCTCACGTCCGCCTCAGCCGTAGAACAGCTTCTCGAAGACGCGCCGCGCGCGGCGGGACGTGCCGAGCCAGTCGTCCTCGACACGTGACGCGGAGCGGGGCGGGTAGCCGAGGAGCCGACCGATGCCGTCGAGCTTCCGGCGGTCGACGGGGAGGACGTCGCTCGTCTGCCCCGAAAGGAGCGTGTTCGCGGAGCGCAGCCGGCTCGCGAGGCGCCACGCCGCGGAGAGTCGGTCGGCGGCGGTGTCGGTGATGAGTCCCGCGCTCTCGGCGGCCTTGAGCGCCTCCGTCGTCGACGCGGTCCGCAGCTCGGGGATCGCGTGGGCGTGCTGGAGCTGGATGAGCTGCACGAGCCACTCGACGTCGCTCAGCCCGCCAGGACCGAGCTTGAGGTGGCGGGACGGGTCGACGCCCTGCGGGAGGCGCTCCGCCTCCACGCGCGCCTTGATGCGCTTGATCTCGCGTAGCCCGTGCGGATCGACGTCGGCGGGGTATCGCACCTCGTCGGCGAGCTCGGTGAAGGCGGTGATGAGCTTGACGCTCCCCGCGATGCCTCGGGCGCGCAGGAGCGCCTGCGCCTCCCATGACAGCGACCAGCGCCGGTAGTACTCCGCGTACGAGTCGAGCGACCGCACGAGCGCCCCGTTGCGACCTTCGGGACGCAGATCGGCGTCGAGCTCGAGGGGCACGCGGTGATCCTCGGAGTGCTTGCGAAGAGCCGCGACGAGCTGCATCGACAGTTCGTGGGCGCGCTGCGGGTCGACGCCGTTCGGGCGATAGACGTACATGACGTCGGCATCCGAGCCGAAGCCCAGCTCTCCCCCGCCGAACCGCCCCATCGCGATGATCGAGAAGTCGAGCGCTTCGTCCTCGGGCGGCACGATCTCGCGACGCACCGCGCGCAGAGTCGCCTGGATCGTCACCTCGGTGATCGTCGTGAGCGCCTTGGAGATGTCGTCGATCGTCAGCACGTCCAGCAGCGCGCCCATGGCTGTCCGGAGCAGCTCGCGGCGGCGCAGCGCACGTACCGATCGCATCGCGTCGTCGACGGTCGCGTGGCGGCGCTGGATCGCGCGCGCCTCCTCCTGCAGGGCGACGCCGGTGCGCGGACGCAGCTGCTCCTCATCGGCCAGCCACGCCGCCGACTCGGGGATCCACTCCATGAGCTCGCCGACGTAACGCGAGCCCGACAGCACGTACGTGAGGCTCTCGGCGGCGCCGGACGAGTCGCGCAGCATCCGCAGGAACCAATGGGTGTCGCCCAGGCGCTCGCTGATCCGACGGAACGCCAGCAGGCCGTAATCCGGATCGACGCCGTCGGCGAACCATCGGATCATGACCGGCATGAGGTGCCGCTGGATCGTCGCCTTGCGGCTGAGGCCCGCCGTGAGCGCGGCGATGTGCCGCAGGGCCCCAGCCGGGTCGGCGAACCCGATCGCCGCGAGACGGTCGTGCGCCTGTTCGGTCGACAGCACGCGCTCTTCGGCGGGCAGCGCCGCCACCGCCGACAGCAGCGGGCGATAGAACAGGCGCACATGGATGTCGCGCACCTCGCGCTTGATCGCCTCCCACTGCTGCCACACCGCCTGACCCGTCTCGGCGAGCCCCGTCGCACGCGCGAGGATCCGCAGCTCCTCGGGCCGCGACGGCATGAGGTGGGTGCGCTTGAGGTTGCGCAGCTGCACGCGGTGTTCGAGCAGGCGCAGCACACGGTAGTCGCGTGAGAACGTCGCCGCCTCGGCCCGGCCGATGTAGCCCTCCGTCACGAGCGCGTCGAGCGCTTCGAGAGTGCCGCGCTGGCGGATGCGGTCGTCGGTCAGACCGTGGACGAGCTGCAGCAGCTGGACCGTGAACTCGACGTCGCGGATGCCGCCGGGCCCGAGTTTCAGCTGGTACGGGGCATCCGCGGCCGGGATGTGGTCGGTCACGCGCTCGCGCATGCGCTGCACGCTGTCGACGAAGTTCTCGCGCGCAGCACTCGTCCACACCTTCGGCTGAACGGCGCGCACGTACGCCTCACCGAGCTCCGCGTCACCCGCGAGCGGACGCGCCTTCAGAAGAGCCTGGAACTCCCAGCTCTTCGCCCAGCGGTCGTAGTACGCGAGATGCGAGGCGAGGGTCCGCACGAGCGCGCCCTGTTTTCCCTCGGGCCGCAGATTCGCGTCGACCTCCCACAGCGGCGGCTCGACCTCGATGCCCGAGATTCCCCGCATCGTCTGCACCGCGAGGCGCGTCGCGATGTCGACGACGCGGCTCTCGCCGATCTCGTCGAGCAGCTCGTCGTCGGCGCCGGCCACGAAGATGACGTCCACATCGCTCACGTAGTTGAGCTCACGCGCGCCCGCCTTGCCCATTCCGATGATCGCGAGTGACGTGCGCGCGACCTGCTCACGCGGGAACAGACCCGCCGCCCCGACGCCGCGCGACACGCGGACACGCGCGACGCTCAGCGACGCCTCGAGCGCGGCGCCCGCGGCATCCGCCAGCGCCGCCGCCACCCCGACGACCTCATCGACCGGCGACGCGCTCAGCAGGTCGTAGGCGGCGATCCGGGCGAGCATGCGGCGGTACCGCACGCGCAGCGCGACCCACGCCTCATCTCCCCCGCTCTCGGCGAAGCCGTCCTCCGCGCCGACCGCGTCGAGCAGCTCGGCGCGCAGCTCGCCGGCCGTCGGCAGTCGCCGCCCCTGCCCCGCGAGCGCGGACACTTCCTGCGGATGCCGCAGGAAGAAGTCCGCGAAGCCCGTGGACGCCCCCACGAGGGCCCACAGCGCCGCCCAGCCGTCGCCGTCGGAGCGGAGACCGCGGATGGGCTCCGGATCGCGGCGCGCGATGCGCAACAGGGCTGCGACGGCGGCATCCGGATCGGCCGCCCGGCCCGCACCTTCGATCAGCGATGCACGAGGCGCTCCGATCAACTCGCCGAGTTCGGTCAGCTCGGCGTCGGCTGTGCCCAGCTCACTGAAGCCGAGACGGGCGAGTTCGGTGAGGGGTCCGGACCGATCGAGCGACATGCCGTGCGGATCAGAGCATCTCGAGATTGCTCTTCAGCTCGAAGGGCGTGACCTGCGAGCGGTACTCCTGCCACTCCTTGCGCTTGTTGAGCAGCACGTAGTTGAAGACCTGCTCGCCGAGCGTCTCGGCGACGAGCTCGGACTCCTCCATGTACTCGAGCGCGTGGTCGAGGCTCGCCGGAAGCGGCGCGTAGCCGAGGGCGCGGCGCTCGGCATCCGTGAGGGACCACACGTTGTCCTCCGCCTCGGGCGGCAGCTCGTAGCCCTCCTCGATGCCCTTGAGGCCCGCGGCGAGCATGAGCGCGAACGCGAGGTACGGATTGGCGGCGGAGTCGAGCGCGCGGTACTCGACGCGCGACGACTGCCCCTTGTTCGGCTTGTACAGCGGCACGCGCACGAGCGCCGAGCGGTTGTTGTGCCCCCAGCAGATGAAGCTCGGTGCCTCGTCGCCGCCCCACAGACGCTTGTACGAGTTGACGAACTGGTTCGTGACGGCCGAGATCTCGTTCGCGTGACGGAGCAGGCCTGCGATGAATTGTCGGCCGATCTTCGACAGCTGGTACTGGGCGCCCTCTTCGTAGAACGCGTTGACGTCTCCTTCGAAGAGCGACATGTGCGTGTGCATGCCGCTCCCCGGCTGGCCGCTCAGGGGCTTCGGCATGAACGTCGCGTACACGCCCTGCTCGATCGCGACCTCTTTGACGACCGTGCGGAACGTCATGATGTTGTCGGCGGTCGCGAGGGCGTCGGCGTAACGCAGGTCGATCTCGTTCTGGCCGGGACCGCCCTCGTGGTGACTGTACTCGACCGAGATGCCGAGGTCTTCCAGCATCCGCACCGACCGGCGGCGGAAATCGTGCGCCGTGCCGCCCGGGACGTTGTCGAAGTACCCCGCGGAGTCGACGGGCTCGGGACCGTCGGCGCCGAACGACGACGACTTGAGCAGGTAGAACTCGATCTCGGGGTGCGTGTAGAACGTGAAGCCCGCGTCGGCCGCCTTCGCAAGCGCGCGCTTGAGAACGTGGCGCGGGTCGGCGACGGCAGGCTGCCCGTCGGGCGTCGTGATGTCGCAGAACATGCGCGCGGTCGGGTCGATCTCACCGCGCCACGGGAGGATCTGGAACGTCGTGGGGTCCGGATGCGCCAGCAGGTCCGACTCGTACGACCGCGTCAGCCCCTCGATGGCCGAGCCGTCGAAGCCGAGGCCCTCGGCGAAGGCGCCTTCGACCTCGGCCGGGGCGATCGCCACCGACTTGAGCGTTCCGATGACGTCCGTGAACCACAGGCGCACGAACTTGACGCCGCGCTCCTCGATCGTGCGCAACACGAAGTCCCGCTGCTTGTCCATCGCATCCTCTCCCGGCCCTCCGGGCCCCCGGTCAGACTACTTGTCCGCGTCGCCGCTTCCGTCATCGTGGGCCGGTGCGCCCCAGTCGTCGTCTCGGGCCTCTTCCTCGGCCCAGGCCTTCGACCGCTCCTTGAGGAGCTCCGGCGCGTTCGCGGCCTCCTCATAAGTGTCGAACGGGCCCGCGCGATCGACGGCCGGCGACTCGAAGCCCTTCTCGACCTTGCCGGTCGCGAACACGTACCAGTACTTCTCTTCGCCGCTCGTCACGTCAGCCTCCGTCGGTCGCCGGGCGCGTCCGCGCCGCTGGGGTCGATCCTACTGACCGCCCCGACCCACCTGGATAGGCTGGGCCCATGGCAGGGCACAAGCGTCAGGCGGTCGGAGTCGACATCGGCGGCACAGGCATCAAAGGGGCGATCGTCGATCTCGGATCCGGCGAGCTGACGAGCGACCGGATCAAGGTCGCGACCCCCAAAGGCGCGCAACCCGAAGACGTCCTCGCGGCCGTGCGCGAGGTTCTCGACACGCTCGGCGTCGACGATGCGGACGACACCCCGCTCGGCGTCGCGTTCCCGGCGATCGTCAAGGACGGGCGCACGCTGTCGGCGGCGAACGTGTCGGACAAGTGGATCGGCTTCGAGGCCGAGAAGTTCTTCGAGGACGGACTCGGCCGGGACATCCACTTCGCGAACGACGCGGATGTCGCCGGGGTCGCCGAGGTGCGGTACGGCGCCGCGAAGGGCCAGCGGGGCCTCACGCTCCTCACGACGCTCGGCACCGGCATCGGCTCGGCGCTCATCTACAACGGGGTCCTCGTCCCGAACACGGAGCTGGGCCACCTGCACCGCGCGAAGCACGGCAAAGATGCCGAGGCGTATGCCGCGTACTCCGCCATGGAGCGCGACAGCCTCTCGTGGGAGGCATGGGCCAAGCGCCTGCAGTGGTACTACGGGCACCTCGAGTTCCTCTTCACCCCCGACCTCTTCGTGGTGGGCGGCGGCGTGTCGAAGCACGCCGACCAGTTCCTGCCCCTCCTGAAGCTGAACACGCGGATCGTCCCGGCTGTGCATCGGAACAACGCGGGGATCATAGGGGCCGCGGCTTTGGCCGGCGACGAGCGGTAGCCGTCGGCTCGCGGGGCAACCCCGCGACCAATCAGCATCGCGCCGCAGCTTCGGCCGGCGACGAGCGGTAGCCGTCGGCTCGCGGGGCAACCCCGCGACGAGGAGGCGAATGGGCCGGCCTGTACGCCGGGTTCTGTTCCGGGGCGGAAGCCCCGTCGACGGTCATCTCTCTCGGCGACACGTTGCCGTGCCGCTCCAGCGGCCTACCCGGGGACTCGGCGGGCCGCGTCATCGTCCCCTGTCTGGCCTTGCTCCGGGCGAGGTTTGCCGTGCGAGTCGCGTCACCGCGACCCCGGTGGTCTCTTACACCGCCCTTTCACCCTTACCCCGGCCGAGCCGGGGCGGTCTGCTTTCTGTGGCACTGTCTCGCGGATTGCTCCGGGTGGGTGTTACCCACCGCCCTGCCCTGCGGAGCCCGGACGTTCCTCGGCGCGACGCGGGAATCCCGCGCGCGACGCGACCGTCCGGCCGACCCATTCGCACCCTGGATTCTATAGGTGAGACCTGAATTGACTTGAGGCAGCCTGAAATGAGATTGTGAGCGATTCTCTGCTGTCGGGACCCGATCTGTAGTACCGTGCTTCGTAGCACCTCCATCTGGGGGAGGTCACTGTCGAATTACTGGGGACTCGACATGCGTAAATTCGTCGTTGCTGCCGCATTGTCTGCATCACTGCTTCTTCTGGCGCCGGTGGGCGCCTCGGCCGCCGTAGATCCTGAACCACCGGCCCCGTCGCCGACCAGCACGAGCTACACGCCCGACAACCCCGACGAGCCGACGCTCGCCGGGTCGTTCGCGGTCGGCGAGTGCGAACGCGACGTCCCGTGGATCTCCTACAACGTCACTCTCACCGATCCCGACAACCAGTCGACCAGCGACGAGGTCTACCTCGTGATCACCGACGGTGTGAACACCGTCGAGATCTTCCTGGGCACGCTGGTGAACAACCAGCTGAGCGGCCGCATCCTGTGGCCCGGCGCATCCGTCGATGACAACGGTGTGGCCAACGGCTGGCCGGGCTGGGCATTCGAGAACGGCGAGTGGATCGAGATCGACGGCAACTTCGCGTGGACGCGCGGGGACATCACCGCGTTCCTCCGCGTCAACCCGGAGCTCGCGGTCGCGCTGTCGTACCCGCCCGCGACGCCCGTGTGCAACGCCAACCCGCGCAATCCGTCGACCGCCGGTGTGCTGTCGTCGACGGGCATGAGTCAGCTCGTGCTGCCGACCGCGATCATCGGCGGCCTTGTGCTGGCGGCCGGCCTCAGCCTGTTCGTGCTGCGGCGGCGCCCCCGCAACTGAGGCGGGTGGCTCTTGTTCTCCTCAGTGCGACGTGCCCTGGGGAGCACTCGGGGGGTGCTCGTCGTCTCCTGGGTGCTCTTCGGGGCATTCATCCTGTCTCTCGTCTGGATCGGCTGGCGTGCCTGGCTCGTGAAGGATGAGCTCGAAGCGCTCATCCCGCTCGTCGAGCAGGCCAAGGCCGCGACCGAGATCCGCGATCTCGACGCGCTCGAGGCCGTCGCCGAGGAAACGAGCGAGCACGCGGCCCGTGCCGCGGAGCTGACCGGCGAGCCGATGTGGGCCATGGCCGAAGCCATGCCCGTCGTAGGCGCCAACTTCGCGGCGGTGCGCATCGTGTCGCAGAACCTCGACGCGCTCACCGGCACGGCAGTGCTCCCCCTCACGGACATCGTCCGGCAGGTGCAGGAGTCCGGATCGGCGGGCGGCGAATTCGACCTCGCGATGATGGCCGCCGCGCAGGAGCCGCTCTCCGCGGCGGCGGGCACGTTCACGACCGCCGCGACGGAACTGGGGAGCATCGACCCCTCGAAGCTCCTCGGCCCGGTCTCGGAGGGCGTGACGACGCTCGCGGACTTCGTCGGTCATGCCGCCCCGATCGTCGACGCGTTCGACCGCGCCGCTCGGGCCCTCCCGTCCATGCTGGGTTCCGAAGAGCCTCGTCAGATCCTCGTCATGGTGCAGAACGGCGCTGAGCTGCGCACCGGCGGCGGCATCAGCGGCTCGTTCATCCTGCTCTCGGCATCCGAGGGACGCATCTCCATCGCCGCCCAGACCGACGCAGCGGTGTTCCCCGTGCTGGGTGAGCCGATCATCGAGCTCCCCGAGGCGGTGGTCGACCTTTACGGCGACGTCGCGGGCGAGTGGGTGCAGAACACCACGATGCCGTCCGACTTCGATCTCACCGCCGAGCTCGCGGTCGCGTGGTGGACGAGCGCGGGATATGCGGCCCCCGACACGGTCGTGTCGGTCGACGTGCCGGCGCTCGCCGCGATGCTCGGCGCGATCGGACCGATCCCCCTCGACGACGGCCGCACGCTCGCTCCGGAGAATCTCGTCGACATCCTGCTCACCGAGCCGTACCTGACGATGGACGGCGAGCAGCAGACGGCGTTCCAGCGAGCGATCACGCGGAACGTCTTCTCGCATGCGATGTCGGCCTCGCTGTCGCCCCTCAAGTGGGGCGAGGCGCTCATGAAGCCGATCGAGGAAGGGCGCATCTCGGTGTGGAGCGCGCGTCCCGAGGAGCGGGCGGTCTTCGACGGCACTCTGCTCGCCGGTCCGGCCGCACGACACGAGTCCGCAGACCCTGCGGTGTCGATCTATCTGAACGACGCGACGGCGGGCAAGCTCGATCTGTTCCTCGGCGTCGAGATGGGTCTTGTCGAGCTCGACTGCCGCTCCGACGGGCGGCACGATCTGGTCGTCGAAGTGACGCTGACGAACGAGGCGCCCGAGGACGCAGGCGAGCGGTTCTCCGACACGATGACCGGCGCCGGCCTGGCAGGCGTACCACGAGGACACATCGCGACGAACGTCACGGCGGCAGGACCCGCCGGATCGTTCGTCGGCGGCGTCCGCATCGACGGCGAGCTGAGCCGCACGCGCCTCGCGACCGAGAGCGGATTCCCGTCGAGCGTCGCGCGCGTCGCGCTGGCTCCCGGCGAGTCGAAGACGATCGAGTTCCGGTTCGTCGCGAGCGGCACGGGCGACGTGAACCCCGATCTCCTGCACACGCCGCTGCTGCGCGAGCCGACGATCAAAGACATCGAGGCGTCCTGCCGCTGACCCCGTCAGCTCTTGTCGGCGGTGCGCGAGATGCGCACTTCGAGGGGGAAGTCGACGGGGAAGTCGCCGAACAGCAGGCGCCCGGCGGTCGCGGCGGACTCCTGGACCGCGACGGCGACCTCCTCGGCGAGCGCCGCCGGCGTGTGCACGATGACCTCGTCGTGGAGGAAGAACGCGAGATGCGGGTGCCGCGCGAACACCGGCCCGGACCGCGGCGCCTCCGCGGCGTCGCTCGGGACGGCCATGCGGTCGAGGCGTCCGCGCAGGTCGGCGAGCCACGACAGAGCCCACTCCGCGGCGGTCCCCTGCACGACGAAATTGCGCGTGAACCGACCGCGATCGCGGGCCCGACGGCGCGCTCGCGTCTGGTCGGCGGCGGATGCGTCGGCCTGCGTCGCCTGGGACTGCTCCGCGCGCCAGTCCTCTGACGGCGGAGGTGAGCTGCGACCGAGCCACGTCGTCACCACTCCCCCGTCCTCCCCGACGCGAGCGGCTTCGTCGACGAGCGTCATCGCGCGCGGAAAGGTGCGCCGCAGGCGCGGCACGAGGCGCCCGCTGTCGCCCGTGGTGGCGCCGTACATCGCCCCGAGGATCGCGATCTTCGCCTCCTGACGCGTCTCGACGATGCCGGAATCGACGATGCCCGAGTAGAGGTCCCTCCCCCGAGCGGCGTCGGCGAGCGCGACATCCGACGACATCCCCGCCAGCACGCGCGGCTCGAGCTGGGCGACGTCGGCGACGACGAGCAGCCACCCCGGATCGGCGCGCACGGCGGTGCGCAGCATCCGCGGCAGCTGCAGCGCGCCGCCGCCCGACGACGCCCAGCGTCCGGTGACGACGCCTCCGGGCACGTACACCGGGCGGAAGCGCCCATCGCGCACCCATTCCTCGAGCCAGGCCCAGCCGTTGGCCGTGAGCAGGCGCGACAGCTTCTTGTACTCGAGCAGGGGCGGGATCGCCGGATGCCGCTGCTCGGCGAGCTCCCACCGACTGGTGGTCTCGACGAGGATCCCCGCGCGGTGCAGCGACCGCAGGAGCTTCGGCTGCGAATCGAGCGAGGCCGCCGGGTCGCCCAGTGCGAGCCGCACCTGGCGCGCGAGTTCCTCCATGCGCGCGGGCTGCCCGCCGCCGGGCGGTCGCTCGCCGAGCGTCTCGACGAGGATCGCGTCGTGCGTCGCCGCATCCCACGGGAGGCCCGCCGCGCGCAGCTCGACCGCGATGAGCGCTCCCGCCGACTCTGCAGCCGTGAGGAGGCGGATGCGTCCTGCATCGCGCGAACGCGCGATGGCGTGCCGCTGTCGTTCGAACTCCGCGGTGGCGGACGCGAGGTCATCGGGCGGGCCCGCCGGTTCCTCGTCGAAGCTGAATAGCGCGGATGCGTCGTCGGCCGCCCCCGCGTGCGTCGCCGCGTCCCACTCGACGGCACGCCTCAGGCCGGCGTCATCCGTCACGAGCACCGAGTCGCGCAGGATCGCGTGGCACAACCGCAGGTCATGGCAGCGAGCGACGCGCACCCCGGCATCGAGCAGCGCGCTGTACCACGCGGGCGCGTCGCTCCACACCCAACGCGGGCGGTGCGCGGCCTCGCGGGCGGCGACCCACGCGGGGAACTCCGCACGGGAGACGGTCGTGCGGTCGAGCTCACGGCCATCGGCGTCGAGCTCGAGCGCCTCCACTCCCCCGGCCGCACGGCCGACGACGATCCACGCGGGCGGGACCGTCTCAGGCGTTTCCATCGCCGAGCTCGCGGCGGAAGGACTCGCGCCGGTCCATCGACGCGTTGGCCGCGGCATCCGCCCTCGCATTCGACAGCCGAGGCACCCACTCGAACGTGACGTCGCGATCGGCGATCAGCGCCTGCGCGCGGCGTGCGAGCACCTGCATGTCGGGGTGCTTGACCTTCCACCGGCCGGTCATCTGCTCGACGACGAGCTTCGAGTCCATGCGGACGAGCACGGATGCCTCGGGGTCGCGCTCGAACGCCGCCTCGAGTCCCGCGATGAGGCCGGTGTACTCGGCGACGTTGTTCGTCGCGATGCCGACGTACGCGCCGATCTCGGTGAGCACCTCGCCTGTCTCGGCGTCGATCACGACCGCCCCGCCGGCCGCCGTGCCGGGGTTGCCGCGCGAGCCGCCGTCGGCCTCCACGATGAGGCGGCGCTGCGCGCTCACAGGCCGGACTCTTCGGTGCGCACGAGGATGCACCCGCACTCGGGGCACGTCACGACGGCGTCTTCGGCCGCTTGGCGCACGGCCTGCAGGTCGGTGCCCGCGAGCACCATGTGGCACCCTTCGCACGTGCCGCGTCGCAGGAGCGCGGCCCCCGCGTTGCGCGTCGCCAACCGGTCGTACAGGGCGAGGAGGTCGGCCGGGATGGTGTCTGCGATCGCAGCGCGGTCGCGCGTGGCGGATTCGAGCGCAGCGGATGCCTCGGCGACAACGCGCTTGCCTTCGGCGCTGAGCTCGGCGCCCTGCTTGTTCGTCTCGGCGATGAGCGCCTCCTGCTCGGCGACCGCCGCTTCGGCCTGCTCGAGGCGCTCCATCACCTCGAGCTCGGCGTCTTCGAGGTCGCTCTTGCGGCGCGCGAGCGATGCGAGCTCGCTCTCATAGCCCTGCGCCTCCTTCACGTTGCTCGTGGCGGCCAGCCGTTCGGTGTCGCGCGCGCGGCGCGCGTCGACGACGGCGACGTCGGACTCGATGCGCGCGAGTTCGGCGCGCAGGTCGTCGCGCACGCCGAGGCGTGCGGAGAGCTCCTGCGACAGCTCCTGGCGGCGTGCCAGGAGCTCGTTGACGCGCGCCGCCTGGGGCGGGTTCTTGCGCGTGGCCTCGGCCTGTCGGATTCGGGCGTCGAGATCGGCGATGTCGAGAAGACGGCGCTGGTCGGCAGGGCTGGCGTTCACGCTGACCAACCTATCGCGGGCGGCGGACGCGGCGGAGAACGAGCGGTGGGCCCTGCCGGGATCGAACCGACGACATCCACGGTGTAAACGTGGCGCTCTACCAGCTGAGCTAAAGGCCCTTGTGGCAAGTCTACGATTCGAGGCGCCGCAGACCCCGCATCCGCCTCCCGAGCGATCCGAACGCCCCGGAACTCGCTAGGCTGGAAGACGGTGCGTTGTCAGAAGCGAACAAAGCCCGACACGCCTCGAACCGCAGGGACTGGCATGATCTGCCAGACGACGAAAGGTCTCTTCTGTGACTGTCCACGACCAGGATCCGTACTCGCAGGAACCGCTCGACAGCGACCCGGAGGAGACCGCCGAATGGCAGGAGTCGCTGCAGCAGCTCGTCGACGCCAACGGGCGTTCGCGTGGCCGCGAGATCATGCTGAGCCTCCTGCAGACGTCGCGCGAGCTCCAGCTGAACGTCCCGCAGGTCCCGACCACGGACTACATCAACACGATCGCGCCCGAGAACGAGCCCGAGTTCCCGGGCGATGAGGAGCTCGAGCGCCGCTACCGCCGCTGGATCCGCTGGAACGCCGCGCTGACGGTCCACCGCGCGCAGCGCCCCGGCATCGGCGTCGGCGGCCACATCTCGACCTACGCTTCCTCGGCCTCGCTGTACGAAGTCGGCTTCAACCACTTCTTCAAGGGCCTCGACCACCCCTCGGGCGGCGACCAGGTCTTCATCCAGGGCCATGCGTCCCCCGGCATCTATGCGCGCTCGTTCCTCGAGGGCCGTCTCACCGAGCAGCAGCTCGACGGCTTCCGTCAGGAGAAGTCGCAGTTCCCGAACGGACTGCCGTCCTACCCGCATCCGCGTCTCATGCCCGAGTACTGGCAGTTCCCCACGGTGTCGATGGGTCTCGGGCCGATCAACGCCATCTATCAGGCGCTGACCAACAAGTACCTCACCAACCGCGGCATCAAGGACCTGTCCGAGTCGCGCGTGTGGGCGTTCCTCGGCGACGGCGAGATGGACGAGGTCGAGAGCCGCGGCCAGCTTCAGATCGCGGCGAACGAGGGCCTCGACAACCTCACGTTCGTCGTCAACTGCAACCTGCAGCGGCTCGACGGTCCGGTGCGCGGCAACGGCAAGATCATCCAGGAGCTCGAGAGCTTCTTCCGCGGCGCCGGCTGGAACGTCATCAAGGTCGTGTGGGGCTCCGGCTGGGACGAGCTGCTCGCGAAGGACGTGGACGGTGCCCTCGTGCACCTCATGAACACGACGCCCGACGGCGACTTCCAGACGTACCGGGCAGAGGACGGCGCGTTCATCCGCGAGCACTTCTTCGGGCGCGACGAGCGCACGGCCGCCCTCGTGAAGGACTGGTCGGACGACGACATCTGGGGCAAGTTGCGCCGCGGCGGCCTCGATTACCGCAAGGTGTACGCCGCGTACAAGGCGGCGGTCGAGCACAAGGGTCAGCCGACGGTCATCCTCGCCAAGACGATCAAGGGCTACGGTCTCGGTCACCACTTCGAGGGCCGCAACGCGACCCACCAGATGAAGAAGATGACGCTCGACGACCTGAAGCAGTTCCGCGACTCGATGCGCATCCCGATCAGCGACGCGCAGCTCGAGGAGAACCCGTACCAGCCGCCGTACTTCAACCCCGGCCCCGAGGACGAGACGATCCAGTACATGCTGGAGCGCCGTCGCGCACTGGGCGGCTTCCTGCCCGAGCGCCGGACGCACCACGTCGGCATCCAGCTTCCCGGCGACGAGGCGTACGCGCTGCCGAAGAAGGGATCGGGCTCGCAGGAGATCGCCACGACGATGGCGTTCGTCCGCCTCCTGAAGGACCTCCTGCGGGCGAAGGACTTCGGCCACCGCATCGTGCCGATCATCCCCGACGAGGCGCGCACGTTCGGCATGGACGCCTATTTCCCCACGGCGAAGATCTACAACCCGCACGGTCAGAACTACACGTCGGTGGACCGCGATCTGCTGCTGGCCTACAAGGAGAGCCCGCAGGGCCAGATCCTGCACGTCGGCATCAACGAGGCCGGCGCCGCGGCGGCGTTCACCGCGACCGGAACGTCGTACTCGACGCACGGCGAGCCGCTCATCCCGGTGTACATCTTCTACTCGATGTTCGGCTTCCAGCGCACGGGCGACGCGTTCTGGGCGGCAGGCGACCAGATGGCGCGCGGCTTCATCATCGGCGCGACGGCCGGCCGCACGACGCTGACCGGTGAGGGCCTGCAGCACGCCGACGGCCACTCGCTGCTGCTCGCGTCGACCAACCCCGCAACGGTCGCCTACGACCCCGCCTACGGCTACGAGATCGCGCACATCGTGCGCGCCGGTCTCGACCGCATGTACGGCGGCACGCACCCCGACCCCAACGTCATGTACTACCTGACGGTCTACAACGAGCCGCTCGTGCAGCCGGCCGAGCCCGAAGGCGTGGACGTCGACGGCATCGTCCGCGGCATCCACCGCATTTCCGTGGGCGAGGGCGACGGCCCGCGCGCGCAGCTGTTCGCGTCGGGCGTCGGCGTGCCGTGGGCCCTCGAGGCGCAGCAGCTCCTCAAGGAGGACTGGGGCGTCGTGGCGGACGTGTGGTCGGTGACCTCGTGGAGCGAGCTGCGTCGTGACGGTCTCGCCGCCGACGAGCACAACTTCCTGCATCCCGAGGAAGAGCCCAAGACCGCGTACCTCACCGAGAAGCTGCGCGATGCCGAAGGACCCGTCGTCGCCGTGAGCGACTTCATGCACGCCGTGCAGGACCAGATCCGCCCGTGGGTGCCGAACCGATTCGCGACGCTCGGCGCGGACGGCTTCGGCTTCTCCGACACGCGTCCGGCCGCGCGCCGCTTCTTCAAGATCGACGGTCCGTCGATCGTCGTGAAGACGCTGCAGGAGCTGGCGGCCGACGGCAAGGTCGACCGCGGCCTCGCCGCGCAGGCGATCGAGAAGTACCGCCTGCATGACGTGACGGCAGGCACGAGCGGCAACGCGGGCGGCGAGAGCTGACCCGGGCGATGCCCGAGACGACGCCGTTCGACAAGACCGAGACGCTGGCGTGGCTGCGCCGCATCTCGGGCGATCTCGCGACGGCGACCATCAAGCGTCTCGAAGAGACGCTTCCGTGGTACGCCGAGATGCCGCCCGCACGGCGATCGGCGGTCGGCCTCGTCGCGCAGGCGGGCATCACGTCGTTCATCCAGTGGTACGACGAGCCGAACTCGACGCCGTGGATCGCCGCCGACATCTTCGCCGCCGCCCCGCGTGAGCTGCTGCGCAGCGTGAGCCTGCAGCAGACGCTTCAGCTCATCCGGGTGACTGTCGAGGTCACCGAGGAGCGCGTCGCCGGGCGCGGCGAGCATCTGCGCGAGGCGATACTGCTCTACTCGCGCGAGGTGGCCTTCGCGGCGGCCGACGTCTACGCACGCGCCGCGGAGGCGCGCGGGCTGTGGGACGCGCGCCTGGAGGCGCTCGTCGTCGACTCGATCCTGACCGGCGAGGCCGACGAGGAGCTCCCGAGCCGCATCGCCGCCCTCGGCTGGCACGGACACGGCGAGGTCTCGGTGCTCGTGGGGACGACCCCACCCCAGTTCGACATCGACCAGCTGCGCCGCACGGCACGCAAGCTCGGGGTCGACGTGCTCGTGGGCGTGCAGGGGTCGCGGCTCGTGCTCGTGATCGGGCGCGCCGAGGCATCCGGTCGCTCCGACGACACTCCGACCGACCTGCCGTTCCTCGACATCGCGAACCGTCTCGAACCCGGTTTCGGCAGCGGGCACCTCGTGCTCGGACCGACCGTTCCGGCGCTGGTGGACGCGGGCCAGAGCGCCCGAGCCGCGCTTGCCGGCTTCGCGGTCGCACGGGCGTGGCGGAATGCGCCGCGCCCCGTCGAGGCCGACGACCTCCTGCCGGAGCGCGCCCTCGCGGGCGACCCGCTCGCGAAGCAGACCCTCGTCGAGCGCATCTACCGCCCCCTGCAGGCGCACAGCGCCGACCTCGTCACGACGCTGTGGAGCTACCTCGACAACGGCCGCTCGCTCGAGGCGACGGCGCGCGAGCTGTTCGTGCATCCGAACACCGTGCGCTATCGCCTCAAGCGCGTGTCCGACGTCATCGGATGGGACGCGACGGGGGCGCGTGAGGCGCTGATCCTGCAGACCGCGCTGATCCTCGGATCCATCGGCACGGATGCCACGCGCCGCCGCACTGCGGCCACGCGCAGACCCGCCCACTGACGCTTTCCGACGCCCCGGGCCTGTGCGGCACGCACAAAGGACTCCGTCGATCTTGTGCGGAAGCCGCCAGATGAGACGCGAGATCCTTGGCAGGATGGGATGGTGATCATCGCCGTCTTCCCCGGTCAGGGGTCGCAGACACCCGGATTCCTCTCCCCCTGGCTCGAGCTCGAGGGGGCGCGCGAGCAGTTGGCGGCCTTCTCCGAGGCCGCCGGCGTCGATCTCGTCGCGGCCGGCACCGAGTGGGATGCCGACCGCATCCGCGACACCCAGGTCGCCCAGCCGCTCATCGTCGCCGCCGGAATCCTGTCGTGGGCTGCGCTCTCCGAACGGTCCGAGGCGAAGCCGCAGGGCTTCGCGGGGCACTCGGTCGGCGAGATCGCGTCGCTCATCGCGTCGGGCGTTCTGACGCCGACCGACGGCATGCGGCTCGTCGGCATCCGCGGACGCGCGATGGCCGAGGCGGCCGCGGCAGAGAAGACGGGCATGAGCGCCGTCATCGGCGGCGACCAGGACGCCGTGGTGGCGCGGCTCACCGAGCTCGACCTGACCCCCGCGAACTACAACGGCGGCGGCCAGATCGTCGCGGCAGGCGCACTCGACGCCCTCGCGGCGCTCGCCGAGAACCCGCCCGCCGGCACGCGCGTGATCCCGCTGCAGGTCGCGGGGGCGTTCCACACGCGTTACATGGCGCCCGCGGTCGAGACGCTCCGCGAGGCCGCGGCGGAAGTGGCGGCATCCGACCCCACCGCCACCGTGTGGACGAACCGCGACGGCTCCGTCGTCACGAGCGGCAAGGACGCGCTCGACCTCCTCGTGGCCCAGGTCGCCGCGCCCGTGCGGTGGGACAAGTGCATGGATGCTTTCGCGGCGGCCGGTGCGACCGGCATCATCGAGTTCGCACCCGCCGGAACGCTCGTGGGGCTCGCCAAGCGGGCGCTGCGCGGCGTTCCGGCCGTCGCCGTCAAGACCCCCGATGACCTGAGCGCGGCCGCCGAGCTGCTCGGCGCCGCCGAGAACGGAGCACAAGCATGACCGCCGGCGTCATCCAGCCCCAAGGGGCGGCCCACACCCGCATCTACTCGTACGGAGCGGCGCGCGGTGAGATCGCCGTGCCGAACGAGGACCTCGTCGGCCCCATCGACTCCAGCGACGAGTGGATCCGCCAGCGCACGGGCATCATCACGCGCACGCGCGCGGTGAAGGAGACGACGGCGATCGAGCTGTCGACGGATGCCGCGACCGAGGCCGTCGAGAAGTCGGGCGTCGACCCGTCCGACATCGACCTCGTGATCGTCGCGACGATCAGCAACCCGAAGCAGACGCCGTCTGTGTCGGCGATCGTGGCCGACCGCATCGGCGCGAATCCGGCCGCGGCATACGACCTCAACGCCGCGTGCGCCGGGTTCGCGTACGGGGTGGCACAGGCCGACGCCCTGATCCGCGCGGGCGCGGCGAAGTACGCCGTCGTCATCGGCGCCGAGAAGCTCAGCGACGTCGTCGACCCCACCGACCGCAGCATCTCGTTCCTGCTCGGGGACGGCGCGGGCGCGGTGGTCATCGGCCCGAGCGACACCCCGGGCATCGGCCCGACCGTGTGGGGCTCCGACGGCTCGAAGGCGGACGCGGTCGGCATGAACCACACGCTCGTCGAGTTCCGCGACGGAGCCGCGCCGTGGCCCACGCTGCGCCAGGAGGGTCCGACGGTCTTCCGCTGGGCTGTGTGGGAGATGGTGAAGGTCGCACGCCAGGCCCTCGAGGCCGCGGGGGTCGAGGCATCCGATCTCGCCGCCTTCGTGCCCCACCAGGCGAACATGCGCATCATCGACGAGTTCGCGAAGCAGCTGAAGCTGCCCGACACCGTCGTGATCGGGCGCGACATCGAGACGACCGGCAACACGTCGGCTGCCTCGATCCCCCTCGCGACGCACCGGCTGCTCCAGGAGCACCCCGAGCTCAGCGGCGGACTCGCCCTGCAGATCGGCTTCGGGGCTGGACTCGTCTTCGCCGCGCAGGTAGTCGCGCTCCCGTGAGCGCTCCACGCCCGACCCTAGACTGAACTGGCCCACGGGCCCCGACCACCCAAGAAGGAGAAACCATGGCACTCACCAACGAAGAGGTCCTCGCCGGACTCGCCGAGCTCATCACCGACGAGACGGGGATCTCGGCCGACGAGGTCGCGCTCGAGAAGTCGTTCACCGACGACCTCGACATCGACTCGATCTCGATGATGACGATCGTCGTCAATGCCGAGGAGAAGTTCGGCGTCACGATCCCCGACGACGAGGTCAAGAACCTCAAGACCGTCGGCGACGCCGTCGAATACATCACGTCCAACCAGTCCTGAGGGCACGCGGGCGGGTGCGCACAGTGCGCCCGCCCGCCCCTTGTGCCCCCTGCCCACGACCACGAGGAACCACTTCATGAGCACCAAGCGCATCGTCGTCACCGGCATCGGAGCGAGTTCGCCCCTCGGAGGCACCGCTCCCGAGAGCTGGTCGGCCCTGCTCGACGGCGTCTCGGGAGCGCACACGCTCGAATACGACTGGGTCTCGCAGTACGAGCTGCCCGTGACGTTCGCCGCCGAGGCGAAGGTGCGGCCCGACACGGTGCTGGAGCGCCCCATGGCGAAGCGCCTCGACCCTGCGTCGCAATTCGCGATGGTCGCGGCACTCGAAGCGTGGGCGGACGCCGGCGCACCCGAGGTCGAGCCCGAGCGGCTCGGCGTCGACTTCGCGACTGGCATCGGCGGCGTGTGGACTCTGCTGGATGCGTGGGACGCGCTGCGCGAGAAGGGCCCGCGCCGGGTCATGCCGATGACGGTGCCCATGCTCATGCCGAACGCGGCCGCCGGCAACCTGTCCCTCCACTTCAACGCGCGCGCATACGCCCGCACGGTCGCCAGCGCGTGCGCGTCGAGCACCGAGTCGATCGTGAACGCGTACGAGCATCTGCAGGCCGGCCTTGCGGATGTCGTGATCGCGGGCGGCACCGAGTCGGCGATCCACCCGATCACGGTCGCGGCGTTCTCGTCGATGCAGGCGCTCTCGCGTCGCAACGACTCCCCCGAGACCGCCTCCCGCCCGTGCAGCGTCGACCGTGACGGGTTCGTCATGGGCGAGGGCGCCGGTGTGCTCATCCTCGAGACCGAGGAGCACGCGCGCGCCCGCGGCGCCAAGATCTACGCCGCGGTCGTCGGCGGCGGCGTCACCGCCGACTCGTACCACATCACGGCGAACGACCCCGAGGGCCAGGGCGCGTCGCGGGCGGTGCGCATGGCCCTCGAGATGGCGGATGCCTCCCCCGACGACGTGACGCACATCAACGCGCACGCGACCTCGACCCCCGTGGGCGACCCGAACGAGTACGTCGCGCTGAAGACGGTGTTCGGCGACCGTGTCGACGAGATCCCCGTGTCGGCGACGAAAGCCTCGACCGGGCACCTGCTCGGCGGCACGGGCGCGCTCGAGGCGATCTTCACCGTGCTCGCACTGCGCGACCGCCAGGCTCCCCCGACGATCAACGTGACCCAGCAGGACCCCGAGGTGCCGTTCCGCATCTCCGGCTCGCCCGTCGCCCTGGGCGACGGCGATCAGCTCGCGATCAGCAACTCGTTCGGCTTCGGCGGCCACAACGCCGTGGCGGCGTTCGCGTCCGTCTGAACTCGCGCAATCGAAGACAGATCCCCGGGCGTGCTGCTCGCTGTTGACGCCCGGGGATCTTCGTCTGCTCCGAGGGCGGCGATTCGCCTTCCCAGCGCCGGGACTTCGATCTCCGGCATCCGGTATTCGCGCCTCACCGCGCCCCGGGAGCCTGTTCGCGCGCTCATGCGCGCCCGCTGATCACCCCACCTTGTGCAGCCACACGACGGGTGCGTCGTCGCTCGCGTGACGGAAGGGCTCGAGCTCGTCGTCCCACGCCGAGCCGAGTGCGACCTTGAGCTCGCGTTCCAACTCGCGCGGGTCGCCCGCCGCGAGCTCCATGGCGTAGCGGATGCGGTCTTCGCCGATGACGACGTTCCCGGCGGAGTCGGTCTGGGCGTAGTGGATGCCGAGGCTGGGCGTGTGGAGCCAACGGCCGCCGTCGCTGCGCGGCGTCGGGTCCTCGGTCACCTCGAAGCGCAAGTGCTCCCAGCCGCGGATGGCGGTCGCGAGGGCGGCGCCCGTGCCGGCGGGTCCGGTCCAGTAGAACTCGGCCCGGCGGCTGCCCGCGAGCACAGCCTGGTCGGTCCAATCGAAGCTCACCGCTCGCCCGAGCACACGCCCGACCGCCCACTCGAGGTGGGGGCACAGCGCTCGTGGCGCAGAGTGGATGAAGACCACGCCACGCGCCTGAGGTGTCGCCATGATGTCTCCGTTTCGTCCAGGTACGTCTTCCCCAACGACCTGATACGGAGGGCGGCGGTGTTCGGTTGTGCTGGGGCCATTATGCCTGCGAAACGAGCGGAATCACAAGGATGTCATTCCGTGTCGCGCAATCCCGGACGCACGTCGGCCCCGGTCCGGGAACCGGGGCCGACGTGGAGGATCGACGAGATCAGGCCTCGCTCATGGCGCGGACCTCGGCCTGGCCCTTCGCCGCATAGTAGGCGGCACGAGCGGCGTCCCTGCGCGCCTGCTCGGCGTAACCGGCCTCGAGCACGTCCTGCGGGACGTGGACGCTCTCGACGTGGTTCACGCCGTTGTACTTCTCGATGTAGGCGTCGAGCTCGGGGCCCGACGTCCACGACGTGATGAGGCAGTAGCGCGGCTCGGTGCCGACGTGCGTCGCGGCGTGCCACAGGCGCTGCGTGTCGATGATGAGCTGCGCGCCGGCGGGAAGCGCGATGCGCACCTCGCCCTCCGGGTCGGTGCGGTTCTCACGCAGGACGAAGAAGCTGTCCTTGTCGTCGGTGAGGTTGAAGAACCCGCGCACGACCCAGCCGGTCCCGTCGGGGTTGAGGCGGTTGTTGTCGTCCTGGTGCAGGTTGTAGAGGCATTCGCCGTACGGCGTCGGCTGCAGCTCGATGACGCGGCATCGACCGACGTTGGCACCGGGCTCCTGCGCGCGGCGTACGAGGTTCGGAGCCTTCTCGACCTGCGACGGGATCCAGACGCCGTCCTTGTCGGTGCGCGGCGGCTTGTGGTTCCAGAAGCCGTTGCATTCGATCTCGCCCTTGGCGCTCGCGAGGGGCGCGAAGCGGGTGTCGCCGGAGGACTTCCAGTCGACGTACTCGATGTCGAGCCACTCCTTGGGGTCGAGCTCCTGGTTGTAGCGGTCGAGGACGACGTAGCCGGTCTCCTCGAGCGCCTCACACTTGATGTAACCCATGAACGGATTGCCTTTCGGTCAGCGGGCCAGCACGTTTTTACAGGCCCGACTGAGGCAAGCCTACCCGCGCCTCCCGCGCCCATCCTGGCGGCGTGACCGTGGAAAACCGCGTGCCGGACCGGTCAAGTCCTGGGACGTGGTGTATCGGTGATCGTGTGATCCTTCGTGTCGTGGTCAGGCTGTGAGGGCCCGGAGGTCGGGTTCGATCACCTCCTCGGTGTTGGGTTCGCCGACGCGGCGTGCGGCG
>Ga0180218_1000168_pt1 | contig 93584 bp, 48 predicted proteins | sample eDN3rd37CKraftBY_FD_151334 | JGI IMG/M metagenome (GOLD analysis project Ga0180218, IMG submission 151334) | Enriched backyard soil microbial communities from Emeryville, California, USA - eDNA 3rd pass 37_C Kraft BY (version 2) (version 2) | ecosystem: Environmental > Terrestrial > Soil >... | reverse complement strand
CATTCCGGCGACACCTGCACCGACAATCACCACGTCGACCGCGGCGCTCTTGCTGTTCACGATGGGACACCTCTTTCGAATCCGGCCGATACACGCCGGCAGGGGGACCGTGCTCGTGCCGAGACACTAGGAGCGCCTGTATCGGGGCCGAAACCGATCCTCCCGGCCAGCGGTCGCCCTGGCGGAGGCGCCGCTCCGGTCGACCTCGCATGTTGCGCATTCTCCGGCTCCGACCCGGTCTGCGCCGATATCGTCGAGGTCACCGGTATCGCTGCGGCCCACGTCGGCTACGAACTGTCGCCGGCGGTGGCCGCGGCACAGCGGCTCCGACCCGAACACGCACAACACACCTGCAGCACCGACCGAGGAACGCCCGTCATGAACCTCGCATACCGACTTCCCCAGCGGCGAAGCCTCCGCACTCTCCTGCCGGGGCCCCGCTCGACGGAACTGACCGAACGGCGCCGGCAGGCGGTCGGTGCCGGGGTGGGATCGTCCGTCCCGGTCTACGTCGCCGACGCGGACGGCGGCGTCATCGTCGACGTCGACGGGAACTCACTCATCGACCTCGGTGCCGGAATCGCCGTCACCAGCGTCGGTGCCTCCGATCCGGCTGTCGTGGAGGCAGTTCGGGAACAGGCCGGGCGATTCACCCACACCTGTTTCATGGTCACCCCGTACGAGGGGTACATCGAGGTCGCCGAGCGGCTCGCGGAACTGACCCTCGGTGACCATCCCAAGCGCACGGTGCTGTTCAACAGCGGCGCCGAAGCGGTCGAGAACGCGGTGAAGATCGCCCGCATCGCCACCGGGCGCGACGCCGTCGTGGTGTTCGATCACGCCTACCACGGCCGCACGAACCTGACGATGGCGATGACCGCGAAGAACATGCCGTACAAGCACGGTTTCGGTCCGTTCGCGCCCGAGGTGTACCGGGTGCCGATGTCCTATCCCTTCCGGGAAGGCCTCGGATACGACGGCACCCCGGTCACAGGTGAGCAGGCCGCGCGCCGCGCCGTCACGCTGATCGAGAAGCAGGTGGGCGCGGAGAACGTCGCGGCGATCGTGATCGAACCGATCCAAGGAGAGGGCGGATTCATCGTGCCCGCACCCGGTTTCCTTCCGGCACTGGCCGATTGGGCACGCGACCACGGTGTCGTGTTCGTGGCCGACGAGGTGCAGACCGGCTTCGCCCGCACCGGTAGCTGGTTCGCCTGCGAGCACGAACAGGTGGTGCCCGACCTGATGACCCTCGCCAAGGGCATCGCGGGCGGCCTGCCGCTCGCGGCGGTCACCGGGCGCGCCGACCTGCTCGACGCCGTGCACCCCGGCGGACTCGGCGGTACCTACGGCGGCAATCCGATCGCGTGCGCGGCGGCGCTCGCGACACTGGCCCGGATGCGTGATCTCGACCTGCCTGCCCGCGCCCGGCACATCGCCGACATCGCGGTGCCGCGATTGCAGGCGCTGGCCGACGAATGCGACATCGTCGGGGAGGTGCGCGGGCGCGGGGCGATGCTCGCGATCGAGTTCGTGATGCCCGGAAGTCGCGAACCCAACCCGGTCGCGACCGCTGCGGTCGCCGCGGCCGCGCTCGCCCAGGGCGTCGTGCTGCTCACGTGCGGCACCTACAGCAACGTGATCCGACTGCTGCCGCCGCTGGTGATCCCCGACGAACTGCTCGTCGAGGCGCTCGATGTGCTCGAGGACGCAGTCCGGGCGGTGTAACCCTCTCCGACGCAGACGGGAACCGTCCCCCGGTCGAGCCGAGTGTCGGTTCCCGTCAATCGGATTCGGTAGTGTCCCGGAGGTCAGGAGTCGCGCTGGTGGCGCGGCTTCCACACCACGAGGGCGTTGCTGCGCGGAATCGGGACGAGGTCGCGGCGCGCGCTGCGCAGCTGCTCGACCTCGGCGGTCAGTTCCGCGACGCGCTGCTGTAGAGCCTCGACCTGGTTGGTCAGTTCGATGACGCGCTTGATGCCCGCCAGGTTCACGCCCTCGTCCTGCGACAGGCGCTGGACCTCACGCAGCAGTTCGACGTCGCGCGGCGAGTACCGGCGACCGCCACCGCTGGTGCGGTGCGGCGTGACCAGGCCGAGCCGGTCGTAGTTGCGCAACGTCTGCGCGTGCATCCCGGCCAGTTCCGCCGCCACGGAAATGACGTACACGCGGGCGTCCGGGTCGCCAGAATGACCACGCGGCTGCCTCGGTTCCGACATCATGCACCTGCCCATCCCTCACGCGGATCGAAGCCGCTGTTCTTTTCGGCATGCAGATAGACACGCAGGGCGTCGATGGCCTGGTCGTCCAGATGCTGCGGGATCGCGACCTTGACGGTGACCAGCAGGTCGCCGGCACCACCGCTGCGCTTGGGTACGCCGCGGCCGCGCACGCGCAGCACGCGTCCGTCGGCCGTGCCCGGGGGGATCTTCAGACCCACGCGACCGTCGAGGGTCGGCACCGACACGGTCGCCCCGAGAACGAGTTCGCCGTAGCTGACCGGCAATACGAGGGTCAGGTCGTCGCCGTCACGGCCGAACACCTTGTCGGGACGCACGTGCACGGTGACGAACAGGTCGCCCGACGGCGCGCCGCGCAGTCCCGCCTCGCCCTGCCCGGCGAGCCGGATCCGGGAACCGTCCTTGATGCCCGGGGGCACTCGCACGGTGATGGTGCGGGTCCGGTTCTGGATGCCCGTGCCACGGCAGTCCTTGCACGGGCTGTCGATGATCGACCCGGTGCCGCGGCAGTCGTCGCACGGCTCCGAGAAGCCGAACGCACCCTGGTTGCGCGAGACGATCCCGCTGCCGTTGCAGTACGGGCACACCCGCGGGCTCGTGCCCGGCTCGGCGCCGCTGCCGTGGCAGGTGGTGCACGGCGCGGGGCTGGTCATGCGCAACGGCACGGTGACGCCCTGCACCGCGTCGCGGAAGTCGAGAGTCGTCTCGGTTTCGACGTCGCCGCCGCGGCGGGGACGCGTGCGGGTCGTGCCGCCGGCACCGCCACGGTTGAACAGGCCACCGAACAGGTCGCCCAGTCCGCTGTCGGCCGCGCCACCGCCGAACAAGTCGCCGATGTCGAAGTTGGTGCTGGTGAAGCCGCCACCGGCACCGGGATGGAAGCCGCCGAACCCACCGCCGCCGGACGCGAACAGCCGCCGCGTCTCGTCGTACTCCTTGCGCTTGGCGGGGTCGGACAGCACGGCGTTCGCTTCGCTGACCGCCTTGAAACGTTCCTCGGCGGCAGCGTCGCCCGGGTTGGCGTCGGGATGCAGATCCCGCGCCAGCTTCCGGTACGCCTTCTTGATGTCGTCCTGCGACGCGTCGGGGGAGACGCCCAGGTCCTTGTAGAAGTCCTTCTCGATCCACTCCCGCTGGCTCACCGGGCGCCTCCTCCTCTCGCAGTACTTGTTGTTTCTTACTCGGTGCCCGACTCCTCCGGCGGCGTTTGCGCCGGAGTGTCGGTCGGCTCGCCGTCGGCCACGGTCACCATCGCGTGCCGCAGCACACGGTCGCCGAGCCGGTACCCCTTGCGAAGGACCGCCCCGAGGACGGGATTGTTCCCGTCGCCTTCCATCTGAACCGCTTCGTGCAGATCCGGCTCGAACGGATCACCCTCCGCACCGAACGACTCGAGGCCGAGGCCGGTGAGAATGCCGACGAGCTTGTCGCTCAGGGCCTTCATCGGTCCGGTCTCGAGGTCGCCGTGCGCGCGGGCCCGATCCAGGTCGTCGACCAGGTCGAGGAACTGGCCGACCACCGACGCCTTGGCGCCTTCGATCGCAGCTACCTTCTCCCGCTCGATCCGACGCCGGTAGTTGGCGTACTCGGCCGTGACGCGCTGCAGATCCGCAGTGCGCTCGGCGAGTTCGGCCGTTTCCGGCGACGGTTCGGCGGTCAGTGCGGCTTCGTCTCCTGCGGCAGGAGCCGGCGACTCGGATTCCACTTCGACGACCTGCGCTTCGGCGTCTGCTTCGCGCACCTCGAAGGTCTCCGGGTCGATCCGTCGCTTGTCGGTGACGGTCACCGGTTCCTGCTCGCGCTTGTCGGCACTCACTTCTTGTCCGTATCGCTCGGTTCGTCGACGACCTCGGCGTCGACGACGTCGTCGGCACCGGCGGCCGCACCGTCACCGGCAGCGGCACCATCGGCACCCTGGGCCTCGTAGATCGCCTGGCCGAGGGCCTGCGACTCGGTCGCAAGCTTCTCGACTGCGGCCTTGACCGCGGCGATGTCGGAACCGGCGAGAGCGTCGTTGGCTTCCTTGATGGCAGCCTCGACCTTCGTCTTGACGTCGGCCGGCACCTTGTCCTCGTTGTCCTTGATGAACTTCTCGGTCTGGTGCACGAGCGACTCGGCCTGGTTGCGGACCTCGGCCTCCTCGCGACGCTTCCGGTCCTCCTCCGCGTGCGCCTCGGCGTCCTTGATCATGCGGTCGATCTCTTCCTTGGAGAGGCCGGAGCCTTCCTGGATCTTGATCGTGTTCTCCTTGCCGGTGCCCTTGTCGCGGGCGGTGACGTGCACGATGCCGTTGGCGTCGATGTCGAAGGTCACCTCGATCTGCGGGACACCGCGCGGAGCCGGGGCGATGCCGCCGAGCTCGAAGGAGCCGAGCAGCTTGTTGTGCGCGGCGATCTCGCGCTCGCCCTGGAAGACCTGGATCTGCACGGACGGCTGGTTGTCGTCGGCCGTGGTGAAGGTCTCGGACCGCTTGGTCGGGATGGTGGTGTTGCGCTCGATGAGCTTGGTCATCACGCCACCCTTGGTCTCGATGCCGAGGGACAGCGGGGTGACGTCGAGGAGCAGCACGTCCTTGACCTCGCCCTTGAGGACACCGGCCTGCAGGGCGGCGCCGACGGCGACGACCTCGTCCGGGTTCACGCCCTTGTTGGGCTCGCGGCCACCGGTCAGCTCGCGGACCAGGTCGGTGACGGCGGGCATACGGGTCGAGCCGCCGACGAGGACGACATGGTCGATGTCGCTGACCGAGATGCCTGCGTCCTTGATGACCTGCTGGAACGGAGCGCGGGTGCGTTCGAGGAGATCGCTGGTGATCTTCTGGAACTCGGCGCGGGTGAGCTGCTCGTCGAGGAACAGCGGGTTCTTGTCCGCGTCGACCGTGATGTAGGGCAGGTTGATGGAGGTGCTCTGCGAGCTGGACAGCTCGATCTTCGCCTTCTCCGCAGCCTCACGCAGACGCTGCAGGGCCATCTTGTCCTTGGTCAGGTCGATGCCGTTCTGCGCCTTGAACTTGTCGACGAGCCAATTGACGATGCGCTCGTCCCAGTCGTCGCCACCGAGGTGGTTGTCGCCGGAGGTCGCGCGGACCTCGACGACGCCGTCGCCGATCTCCAGGAGGGACACGTCGAACGTGCCGCCACCGAGGTCGAAGACGAGGATGGTCTGTTCCTTCTCGCCCTTGTCGAGGCCGTATGCGAGGGCCGCGGCGGTGGGCTCGTTGACGATGCGCAGGACGTTGAGACCGGCGATGGTGCCGGCTTCCTTGGTGGCCTGACGCTGTGCGTCGTTGAAGTACGCGGGGACGGTGATGACGGCGTCGGTGATGTCCTCACCGAGGTACGCCTCGGCGTCGCGCTTCAGCTTCATCAGGATGCGCGCGCTGATCTCCTGCGGCGTGTACTTCTTGTCGTCGATGGTGACGGTCCAGTCGGTGCCGATGTGGCGCTTGACGGAACGGATGGTGCGGTCGACGTTGGTGACCGCCTGGTTCTTGGCGGGCTGACCCACCAGAACTTCGCCGTTCTTCGCAAACGCGACGACCGACGGAGTGGTACGGGAGCCCTCGGAGTTCGCGACCACCACGGGCTCGCCGCCTTCCAGAACGGAAACGACCGAGTTGGTGGTTCCGAGGTCGATGCCGACCGCACGAGCCATAATTCTCCTCCAATGTCTCGCCGCGACACCTCGTTGCATCGCGGACCTTCATGCCCTAACCCTGAGCCTGTTCGACTCAAGTGAGCGAAGCCGACTCAAGCTTGCACCCGCACCGAGACTGGAGTCAAGCCCAAGTTGAGTCTGGCACGCTCAGGTTTGTCGATGGGTTTAACCGCAACCGTCACGTATTTGTTCCAGTGCGTGACGCGGATCACCCCTAGCCCCCGCCAGCCGCGCAACCGCCAGACAGCAGCGCGCGGCATGCATCGCGCCGCTGTCTCCCCCGTCGGCGGCTGCGGCGACGGAGTTATCCACAGGCGCCTATTCGATCCACAGATTTGGGCAATTCGCCATCGGAGCGTCCCGAATCACCGAGATCACGGCCACGCTGACCGGCATGACCGATCCGACACCGATCTACCGATCCGATCTTCTCGCCTCCGGCATCACCCCCGACGAACTGCGGCAGGCATTGCGCAGTGGCGCTCTCACTCCGGTCGCGCCCGGTGCGTACCTTCGCCGCTCCGAGGCCGACGCACTCGACGACGACGCCAAGCACCGTGTCCGAGCGCGATGCGTGCAGCACACGCTCGGCTGGGACGCGGTGCTCAGCCACGTCACCGCCGCACTGTTCCACGGAGCCGACCTGTGGAACCCCGACCTGTCCCGCATACACATCACCCGCGACCGGAGGTCTGGTGGACGACGGACGGACAACCTCCACGTCCATCCGGCGCCGATCGCGCGCGAGGAGATATTCGTCGTCGGCGCGGCCGCGGTCACCTCACCCGCGCGCACGATCGTCGACCTCGCCCGGTCTCTGACCGTCGACGAGGCGGTGATCGCCGGGGATTCGTTGCTGCGACGGTATCCGTCCGCTCTCGTGGGAATTCCGGCCGCGCTCGACGGTGCTGCCCTGCGCGCCGGGGTCGCGTCGGCGCGACGCGTCGTCGACTTTCTCGACGGACGCAGCGAAAGCGCCGGCGAATCCCTCGGCCGCCTCCGGCTCCGTTCGGCCGGAATCCCCGAACCGAGCCTGCAACGCGAGTTGTTCACACCCGACGGCACCTTCGTCGCCCGCGTCGACTTCTTCTGGGAAGAACTCGGCATCGTCGGCGAATTCGACGGTATGGGTAAGTACGGCGCCGGGGATCCTGCGTCGACGGCAGAGTCCGTCCGCCAGGAAAAGCTGCGCGAGGACGCAATTCGCGGCCTGGGATTCGAGGTCGTGCGGTGGACGTGGGCGGAGCTGTTCCGCTTCGACGTCGTCGCGGATCGCTTCGCGCGAGCCGTCGAGCGCGCCCGCCACCCGCACCCGCCGACGGCGAAGACACCGGCGCGATGCATGCCGCGCGCCGCAGTCCGCCCGGCACGCGGCTGAAACCCGTGCCCAGTGCGCAGCTGAAACCGGAACCTGGCGCGCGGGTGCATCAGACGCCGGCGAGCACACCTTCCGCACTGCGCACCGCGACCGATGCGGCCCGTGCGGTGAACGGGTCCAGCAGCGGGTGCTCGGCCCGCGCGCGCCACGCACGAACCGCCGCGACGCCCGCGGCACGGACCTGGGGGGCGGGGGCGTCGTCGGGCAATCCCAGTCGTTGCCGCGGCTCGATCCCGAAACCCCCGACGAGGCGCTGCAGCTCGAACAGCTCCTCGTCGTCGAGCGCGACGGGACGCGAGCGCAACCGGCCGAGCAGGCGAAGTTCGACGAACCCGTGTCCGTCGGCGAGTTCACGTTGCACCGACGCGAGCAGGTGCCGGTCGCCGTACGCACGCAGCACCCGCCCGAGCGACAGCAGCGCCGAATGGGTCTTGAGCTGATCGGCGCGCTGCCCGAACTGGACGTCGATCACCTGCCGCAGCTCGTCGAGCCCGCTGCGCGCGAGCAGTTCCGCGGCGAGCGTCGGGGAGTCACGGACCCCCAGCTGCACGAGCGCGACGGCCATCCGGATACCGAAGAGCCCGAACCGGTCCGCGAGCTGCGCGCGCAACTCGGGGTCGACGGGCAGTGGCATGTCCGGACGCGAGAAGCGGTCGACGGACAGCATCGCCGCCTGCAGATCGGCGGCCGGGACGCCGGCGAGCGCCTCGAATGCGGCGAATTCGCGTTGGCGCAGGGTTCGCGCACCGAGCGCGAGCAGGCCCGCGACCGGAACAACCGCCTGACACAGCGCGGTGCGTTCGAGTTCCCCGGCGAAGCGGGACGCGACGTCCTTCGCCGACATCATCGCGTCGGCGCGGCCGGCACCGATCTCGTCGGCTCGGGAGACGACACCGATCACCCCGAGCGGCCCGGACTCCCCTCCGACGTGGCGGCCGATGCGGTCGAGGAACTGCACGTCGGCGGCACCGAGGGTGCGCATCAGGTAGACGACGGCGTCGGCGCCGGACGCCGCGTCGTCCGGGGTGAGCAGGTCCAGCGTGCGGGCCGAGACGTCCTGCGAGAGCGACGAGGTGCCGGGTGTGTCGATGATGGTGGTCTGCTGCAGCGCCCGCGCGGGCCACTCGACGTCGATTCCGTCGATGCGGTCGGCGGTCAGATCCCCCAGGTCGAACGTGAGCCGGCCGTCCCGGCGCTGGAGCGGCACCGGCCGCGACCGGTCTCCGTCGTACCGGGCGGTCACCGAGGGCGTGGCCCCGTTGCGGTACCAGGTGACCACGCGGGTGCACTCGGTCGCGTCGGTGGGGGCGATGTCCTGGCCGACCAGGGCGTTGAGGAGGGTGGACTTTCCCGCCTTGAGGGAGCCTGCCAGTGCCACCCGCAGCGGTTGCGCCAGCCGCGCTTCGCATTCTGCCAGTTGCGATGCGACCCGCGGGTCCCGGCCGTAGACCGCCCGTGCCTCGGCGATCAAATACGCGGCTGCGCCCGGTACTGCACTCATGCTTGCGCTCCCGCCAGTTCGCGTGCCCGATCCCTCAGGGCGACAAGTGTCTTCAGGGTTTCCTCGAGTTCGGTGATGCGTTGCTGCCGCTGTTGTTGTTCCACCGTCGCGGCCTCCTGCGCCGCCCGCAGCGACTCCGACACCGATCGCAGTGTCTGGTCAGCGAGTTCGGTGAAGTGGTCGCGCAGTTGCCGCTGGATCGACCGCAACCGATCCTTCGATTCCTTGCCGACCTGGAAGCCGACGTCGTCGGTGAATCGCCGGATCGCGGTCTTCGCGTCGAGGCGTCGTTTCGCGATGCGGGCCTGCTTGTCGTCGCGATATGCCTTGGTGCCGAGCACGACTCCGGCGCCGATCGACACCGGATTGATCAGTGCCATACCCATGAACGTGGTGACGAGGCCGAACATGAGGACGCCGCCGTAGGAGCCCTTCATTCCGACCAGCATCTTCTGGCCCGGTCCGATCCGTCCGGGGTCGAGATCCTCGAGAGGATCGACCGGCTCGAACAACGAATCCAGGTCGGCGAGATGCAGGTTCGGCAACCGGGTCGCCCCGTCGGCGGCGAACAGGTCGGCGACCGTCGCGGCGAGGGCGGTCGACCGTTCGTGCGCCCACACGAAGTTGTCTCCGACGGATTCCGCGACCTGTTCGGCGAGCCATTGCCCGAGCCGCGGCCACTCCTTTCCGGGGTCGCATTCGTCGACCGCGGCCTCGGCGAGGCGGGTGACGTGCCGCAACCGGTCCCGCAGATCGTGGTCGATGTCGGCGGCCAGATCGGTGATGCCGTCGGCGAGGGTCTGCTGCCAACGGGCCGCGCGGGCGCGCAGGGCCTCGGCCGCCGTTTTCGCGCGGACGAGGTCCTCGACGGCGGCGGCCCCGGCGTCCGGGTCGCGCAGCGCCGCGAGTTCCCCGGCTACCCCCAGTGCGACGTGGTCGACGACGCCCGCGACGTCCTGCGCGACCGCGCGCCGGTCGGCGTCGGCACCGCGGGCGAGGACCCGGTCGCGCAGGTGGTCGTAGACGGCCGCGAACCCCGACTCCCTGTGCAGCGATTCGTCGTCGAGGCGTAGCGCGTGCTCGCGCAGCAGCGACGACACCGGCAGCAGTGGGACCTCGAGGTCGGCGCGCTGCAGGTGGGTGCGGTCGGCGTCGACGATCGCCCGCCAGTGCGGATACAGGTCTGTCTTGGTGACGAGCACCGCGACCGCCGGGCACAGCGTCCGGACCTGCCGCAGGAAGCTCACTTCCGGCGCGGTGAACTCCTGGCTCGCGTCCGAGACCACGAACACCGCGTCGGCGGACGAGAGCAGCGTGAGGGTCGCCGACGTGTGCGGGTTGGTGTGCCCGCCGACACCCGGGGTGTCGACGAAGACGAGTCCGTCGGCGAGCAGCGGGCTCGGCACGTTCACCTCGAGCCGCCGGATCTCGTGTCCGTCCGCGTGGGCGCTGCGCAGTTCGGTGAGCGGGATCGGAACCCGCTCCGGGTCCGCGCCCGGTTCGGCGACCACCAGTGCGGCCGATGCCTCGGCCGCGTGCTGGACGAGGGTCGGGACCGCGGTCGTCTCGTCGTCACCCACCGCGCACACGTCGAGCCCGAGCAGCGCGTTCACGAAGCGGCTCTTGCCCTGGCCGAGCGACCCCACCACGACGACCCGCAGCCGCGGATCGACCACCCGCGTGCGGGTCGCGGCGAGCCTGGCGGCGAGGTCGGCGCGGCCCGCGGCGCGGGTGTGTTCGGTTGCCTCGTCGACGAGTTCGGCGAGTGTGGCGCGACGGCTCGCGGGGTCGACCGGTGTGTTCTGCATGATGCTGCGTCGGCTCGCCTTCTGTTGTCGATCGAGGGTGATTATGACGGCCCGGCTCAGTTCAGGAGGTCGTCGATGTCGACGGAATCCGGGCCGACCTGGCTCGATCCGCCGACGATCAGGCCGTTGCCGCCGAGCGAGGAGTCGAATAGACCGCCGGTGCCGGCGGCGTTGCCGAACACGTCGCCCGGGTCGAGCGACGACCACACGTCCGCCGCATCCTGGACCCCGCCGGACAGCGAAGTCCCGAGGTCCGCGGCACCCTGCAGTCCCGCTCCCAGGCCGGCGCCGAGATCGACGCCGAGGTCCGCTGCTCCCCCGACGGCACCCGAAACTCCGGCACCGAGGTCCGCGGCACCCGTCACTGCGCCGTCGACGGCTCCGGACACTCCACCGGCCAGACCGGCCGCGGCGTCGGCCGCCCCGGACACGGCACCGTCGACCGCACCGGACACCGCACCGGTGAGCTGACCACCGGCCTCTGCCGCGGTGTCGACCGCAACCAGGCTGTCGGCGACGAGCCCGCCCGTCACATCCGCACCGGCCGCCAGGCCGCCGCCGAGGGTGGTGGAGAGCTGCGCGCCGAGATCGGCGGCCACGTCGGCACCGACGGACACACCGGTCGCCAGGTCACCGCCCAGCCCGGCCCCGGCCTCGCCACCGACCTGCAGCACCGAGTCGACCGCAGCCGACAGGTCGGCAGCTGCACCCACACCGGCGGACACATCCACACCGCCGGACAGATCGGCGCCGAGGTCGAGGGCGGAGCCGACGGCACCGCCGAGCGAACCACCCAGTTCCGCTCCGGCCCCGAGCGCGCCTGCCAGTGCGGTACCGACCGCGACGCCGAGGGCCGCGCCGCCGCCCACCGCGGCGTCGACCGCGGTGGAGAAGTCGCCACCGGCGGACAGTGCCGTGTCGAGCAGGCCCCCGAGGGCAAGGCCCACCTGGCCGCCGAGGTCGCCACCGACCCCGAAGACCGCCTCGAGGGTGGCGCCGAGATCGGCACCGGCAGCCACGCCCCCGGCCGCACCGAGAGCGGCGTCCAGCGCGGCACCCAGGTCCGCGGCGACGCTTCCGTCGAGCCCGAGACCACCGGCGAGTGCGCCCGAGACCGCCCCACCGAGGTCGGTGGCAACTCCTCCGCCGAGGCCCAGCGTGGCGTCGAGGACGGATCCGACGGCCGCACCCAGGTCGACGCCGGCCTGCCCACCCACCTGCAGGACCGCTCCCAGAGCGGTGGCCAGCTCGCTCACCGCACCGATGTCGAGACCGGTGTCGAGGTGCAGATCGCCGTCCGCCTCGGATTCGGCCTCCGCCCCGAGACCGAGGCCGAGACCACCACCCAGGCCGCCACCGAGACCGGCACCCAGACCGAGCCCGGCACCGGCAGCGGCGCCCAGCCCGGCGCCACCCACGAGACCGGCGGCGGCAGTGCCGGCGATCGTGCCGGCTCCGCTCAGGGCGGCGGTCAGGTCGGCGGCCGATCCCGCGAACAGACCGGTGTCGGCGACCAGCGGCGCGACCGCGACGATGTCGGCGTGGCACACGTCGGTCAGCCCGGCCTCGGCGAGCACCAGGTCGGGGTTCTCGCAGTAACGGGCCAGGGCGTCCTCGTCGCGGAACAGGGCGAGGATGAAGTCGAGCACAGCGTTGGACATCGCGATCTCCTTGAGCGTTCGGGGCTGATTTCGAACGTAGGAACCCCCGGCCCCCGCACCCAAGGGGGTCGGCACCCCCACCTGCCTGCGTCGGTACATTAGGGGCTCGAGCGGCAATAGGGGCCGGGCCCCACCATTCAGACGCCCCGCTAACGAAAGGCAGCCGCGAAACGACATATCCGGTCGACCCGGCGGAGCCGTCCCGCCACGAATTTCGTCAGGAGCGACCGATGACAGCAGGACTGGGCGTCACGATCGGATGGGCGAACGCGGTGGCTGCCGCCATCGTGCCCGAACGACCGGACGATCCGACGGTCCTGCGGCGGCCCACCGTCGTGCGCTTGCACGACGACGGCACCGCCGAACTGGGCCACGAGACGGGCACGCGGGTCTTCACCGACTTCGTGCACAGAGTCGGAGACCCTGTCGGCATCCTGTCCGAGGACGGCACCTCGGTCACCGGCGAGGACCTCACCGCGACCGCGGTGTCCTGCCTGCTCCACGCGTCTCCGCCGCACGGGGCTGCGACGGTGACCTACCCGGCCACGTGGCCCGAGCACACCGTCGACGCGCTGCGCGGGGCACTCGACCGCGCGGGTCTGCACTGGGCGACGCTGATGCCCGAACCGGTGGCTGCGGTGCACTGGCTCCGGTCGGCGCACGGTCCGCTCGGCGACGAGGTCGTCGTGGTCTACGACCTGGGTGCGCACACCCTCGACGTCGCGGTGCTCCGCACCGGCGCCGAACCCGAGGTGCTGGGCCGCCCGCTGTCGACCGACGAGGTGAGCGGCGACGTGCTCGATCACCTCGTGACCACCCATGTGCTCGACGCCGTCGGCGACGTCGACCTCGACCTGTTCGAGCCGGCCACCGTGGAGGCGCTCACCGAGCTGCGGGCCCGGTGCCGCGCGGCGAAGGAGGAGTTGTCGGCGGATACCGACGCCGTCGTCGCGGTCGATCTGCCGGGTGTCCGACGCGATGTGCGGCTGGTACGTGACGAGGTCGAGGAACTCGCGCGGGGTCCGGTGCGAGATTCGCTGCCGCTGATCTCCGAGGCGCTGCGCGGCGCCGACATCGACCCGTCCGATGTGAGCCGCGTTCTGCTCGTCGGTGGCGGATCCTCCATACCCCTTGTCGCCGAATCGATTTCGTTCGAACTCGGCCTGCCGGTCACGGTCGCGCCCCAGCCCGCCGACACCGCGGCGACCGGTGCGGCGCTCGACGCGGCGCACAGGCTGGCGGACCCGGCTGCCGCCACACCGGAGCCGATCCGCCCGGCCGACGATGCGTCCACGACAGAACTGTCCGTGGTGGTCCCGCCCGCCGCGTTCACCCGCCCGGCGGTCGCACCGCGGGAGCCCGTCCAACCGCTGCGATCCAAGGCCCGCAGGTTCGCGCTGATCGGCGCCGCCGCCGCCGCAATCGTGGTCATCACCGGCGGCGGACTCGCGGTCGGCACGCTGACGGCAAGCACCGGCGAGGCCGGCGCCGAGTCCGCGCCGACCGAGGTCGCGACCGGCGCGCCCACCACGCCGGACCAGCCGACCACCACGCCGGTGAGCGCACCCGCGGAAAGAACCCACCCCGCCGCGACCGCCGCGACCCCGGCAACGCCCGGCTCGACCGTGCAGGTCCGGCCCGCAACCGCGGCCCCCGCCGGTCCGCAGGCTCCCGGTTCGCCCGCGCCCGCGGCCCCCGGCGAACCGGCACCCGGGCAACCCGCCACGCAGCAACCCGCCACACAGCAACCCGCGCAGCAGCCGCCCGCCCCGGCACCCACGACGACACAGCCCCCGGCGCAACCCCCGGCCGCACCCTCGCAGCCGAGCGGTGCCGGTGTCGGCCAGGCCGCCGAAGGCATCGGCAACGGCGTCGGAGGGGCCGTCGAGGGCGTCGGCAACGGTCTCGGCGGAGTGGTCGAGGGCGTCGGCAACGGTCTCGGCGGGGTCGTCGAAGGCACCGGGAACGCGGTCGGCGGCCTGCTCGGCGGCGGAAACTGACAGCGCGGATGAGTTCGCCCGCACTCCCCCGCGTGGTCGCGCACGCGCTGACCGCCGATCCGCCGCGACTACTGGTCGTCGGCGGCGCCCACACCGGGAAAACGAAGCTGCTCAACGAGATCCGGCAAACGCTTCCGCACATCGTGGTCGTCGACGACGCGCATCGCCTGCCCGCAGACGAGATCCGGAACCTGGCCGATCGGATGATCCACGGGGATCACGGCATCGTCGTCGCCACGGAGCCGCGGCCCCACCGCGCGGAGATGCTGCAGCTGATGAGCACGGGTGCCGCGCACGCGTGCACCGTTGCGCTGCGGCCGCTCACCATTGAGGAAGCATTGCACCGGGCAACGGCCTTCGGGATCTCCGATCCGACGCTCGTACGCGCGGTCCTGTCCTTCACCGGCGGCGCGCGCGACCTCGCGGACGCAGCGTTCGCCGCAGTGCGGGAGGGCGCGGATCCGCGATCCGCTGCCGTGGACCGGGTGCGCACCCGGCTCGCCGGCAATCCCGGTCTCGCCGGAGCGCTGGCGCTGGTCGAGTTGGGCGGAGCCCCCGATCCTGCCGAACTCACCGCCGCGCTCGGCATAGATGCCGATCTCGCCCACGACCTGGCCGACGCCGCACACGCGAGCGGCCTCCTCACGACCGGTGGCGACGAACTGGTCCCGGCCGCCTCAGGTGTTCCCGCCGCGTCGCTGGGCCCGCACGGATTCCGGACCGTCGCCCAGGGACTGCTGTCGTGCCGCGTCGACCGCGACCTGCTGACCGTCCCGGTCGCGTCGCGTCTCGCAGCAGCCGGACTTACCGACCCTCGGCTCGCCGATTACCTTGCAGCCCAAGCCGACTCGTCGAATCCGGCGGAGGCATCCGACCTGTACGCCGCGGCGGTGCGCGCCGGTGCCGACGCGGCGGACCTGGCACTGCGGCGCGCCGAAGTCGCCGCTGCGACCGGCGACCGGTCAACCGCCGCCGCCCTGACCGACGAGATTCTGGAACGCGCCGACTCCCTCTCCCCGGCAGATCTGGCCACTGCCGTCCGGATCGCCGCGACCGTCGCGGCCGGTGACGGCATGCTCGGCCGCAGCGCGGACCTGTACGAGTGGCTCGGCCCGGACCGGGCCGGGGCCGATGCGCCGATCGGGGCGGCGGTGCTGCTCGCCGCCGGCCGTCCCGAGGCCGCGATGCGCATGCTCGAGACCTCTGCCGCCGTCGCGCCCACGTCCTCGGCGGCCGCCGCGCGACTGCTCGCCGAGGGCCTGCGCGAATCGATCGGCGGTGACGGACGGGTCGCGATGAACGCACTCACCCGCGCGCTGTCGATGCGCGGGACGGCCCGCACCGTCGTGCAACCGGACACCGTGGAGGCGATCACGGCGCTGCTGTGCCTGCACTCCGGCGAGCTGACGCACGCGACGAACGTGCTGGCCCGGCACACCACGCTCACGGTCCGGCACGAACTGCTGGCGGCGTGGGCAGCTCTGCTCGGCGGCGACCTGTCCGCAGCGTCCGCCGCGGCCGACGACCTGTCCGGCCGCGCGGTTCTCCAGCGCGACCGGCTGTTCCTGCACGGCCTACGGGTCGGTGCCGCCCGGCGCAGCGGCGACTCCGGGCGCCTGCACGCCGAATGGGAGGCCGCGCAGGGCGTCGTCGCGGAGTACTCCGTCGACCTGCTGAGCCTGCTTCCCCTCGGCGAACTGTGGCTGGCCGCCGTCCGGGTCGGCGACGCACCGCGCATCTCACACCTGGTCGCGCAGGCCCGGGATCTGCTCACCGCGCTCGGCGAGCCCCCGCTGTGGGGTGCGGCGCTGCACTGGTACGGGGTGCAGGCGGCGATCGCGGCGGAGCGGCCGGACGAACTGCTGCCGCACGCCCGCGCCCTGGCGGTCGCCGCCGAGTCCACCGCGTACGCCGCCGCGCTGGCGCGGGCCGGGCAGGCATGGCTGCGGCTTCTGCAGAACGACGTCGACCCCACCCGGGTGCGGACCGCCGCCGAATCGCTCGCGGCGATCGGACTGCCCTGGGACGGCGCACGGCTGGCCGGCGAGGCCGCGCTGCGGGCCGGCGACACCGCCGCGGCGACCGGATTGCTGCAGGTGGCGCGCGCGTTACGGCATCCGGCGACGACGACCGCCGATCCCGCCGCGACGTCCGCCGACACGGTGTCGCCGACGACCGGACCGTTGTCCGACCGCGAAGCACAGGTCGCCGACCTCGTGGTTTCCGGCCTGACCTATCGCGAGGTCGGTGCACGGCTGTACATTTCCGGCAAGACCGTCGAACATCATGTGGCCAGGATCCGGCGCCGACTCGGTGCCGGTTCCCGCTCGGAGCTGATCTCCATGCTCCGGGCGATGGGGCACGGGGGCGACGGTCGCATTAGTACGAGTAGTAGCAGTGAGAAGAAGGGGGGAACTTCGGCATGTCCGTAGGCGTCGGCCTGCGCGTGGGCACCACCGTTTCATCGGTTGCCGTGACCTCCGCCGTCCCCGGTCAGCCGGGTCCCGCACCGATCGAACGTCGCAGTGCAGTGCACCTGCACCAGGACGGTACCGCGACCCTCGGCGAGATCGACCCGGTTCTCGATCAAGGGGCCAGTTCCTTCACCCACTTCCTGGAACACGTCGGCAACCAGGCCGGCATCCGCGCCGCGGACGGATCGCTGTCCCGCGCCGAGGACCTGGTGGCGACCGCGATGGAATGCCTGCTGGCCGATGCCGCGCCGCTGATCGGCGACCGCGAGTACACCGTCGTCGCGACCCATCCGACGGACTGGGCACCCTCGACCATCGCGGTGCTGCGCAACGCCCTCGACTACGTCGGCCTGCGGCACGTGTCGCTCGTGTCCGACGCCGAGGCCGCCGCGGCCTGGTTCGAATCCCAGGTGTCGCGTCAGACCGGCCGTCTCGTCGCGGTCTATCACATCGACGACCACGGTTCGACTGTCACGCTGGTCCGTGCCGGTATCGCCGCGGGCAAGCCCGTCCGGTTCGGGATCGCCGACGCACCGCCCGTCACGAAGCAGCTGTCGACGGCACTGGCCGGCTTCGGATGGCAGATGGCGAACCTCGATGCCGTCGTCGTCACCACCGACGAGAACGTGGACACCGCCGCAGCACAGCTCGTCGCGCAGTCCGTCAAGGCCGGGCTGGGAACGAGGTGCGCGCTCGCGCCGGATCCGCACCAGACGATGGTGCGCGGCGCCGCGCTCGCGGCCGCGGCCGGTTCCGTCGAATACCTCGGCTCGACGCAGATCATCCCGACGACCCGCACGAGTCTGCCGCGCAAGCAGACTCCGCAGGGCAACGGGTCCGCTCCGCGGCTCGTCGATCCCGACGCCACCACGGTGATCCCGAAGGTCGCGCCCCGCGAGCCGCACCGCGCGATGCCGACCGCGCAGCCTCCGAAGACCGATCGGACCACCGCGTCGACGGCCCGCGCGGGCGACGTGGCGACGATCGCGCCGGACGAGGACTCGACCGCACGGCGTCCCTCGCCGATCCTGCTGGCCATCTGCGCCGCGGCGGTCGTGCTGCTGGCCGTGGTGGGTGTGCTCGTGCTGACGCAGCGTGACTCGGCCGCCGAGACCAATACATCGGTGGCCGACCAACGTGTGACCGCGACCATTCCGGAACTGCAGTCGCCGCGTCCCACGCCGGCGAAGACCAGCACCACGACGACCACCACGAGTGCGCCGCCGACGTCCTCCGAAGCGGAGAGCACGACCACCGAGCCGGCCGCACCCGTGGTGGCCCCGGTCGACGACTCGACGGCCACGGCGGAACCGGCGGAGACCACGACCTCGCGTCAGGCGGAAGCGGTCACCACCACCACGGTGCCGCAGACCACGACCACCAGACCGGCCCCGGGTTGGCAGACCACCGAGGAGAAGCCCACGCGGAGCCGGGACCGGGACACCCCGACCCCGACCACCACGAGGCAGACCCCGACACCGACCACTACCCAGAGCGAGCCAGGGGGATCGCCGGGTTCGGGTCCGGGTTCTCCCTCAACTCCCCCCGGGAACGATTCCTAACCGAACCGCTCCCGTAGGCTGTTTCCGATCGTCGTAACCGCACATCGATCACAACGAAGGGCTTTCATGCGTCTCTCGCCGGCGTCGCGCGCCGCTGCACGTACCACTGCTCGCCGGCTGGCTGTCGCTGCCGCGTCGGCGCTGCTGCTGGTCGGTCCGTTCACTGCGACCGCTCAGGCGGACCCCGCGGACGAGCTTCCGGCCGAGTTGATCGAGGCGGTCCAGCGCGATCTGCAGATGTCTCCCGAGGAGTACCTCGAGCGGTCGGCCCGGGCGCAGGAACTCGGCGAGTACGCCCGTGGTTTCCGGTCCGAGCGTCCCGCGGACTTCGCGGGCGCGTGGATCAACCGCGATGGCGAGCCGGTCGTCGCGGTCACGAACTCCGATGCGGCCCGCAAGGCCGAGAGCGACGGCTACACCGCGACGGTCGCGCCGGTGTCCGCAGACGGTCTCGAGTCGGCGCTCGCCGAACTGAACCGCTGGGTCGCGGCCCTGCCGCGCGACGTGGCCGGTGTCGTGCAGTCCACCTCGATCGACGTGCTCAACAACCAGCTCGTCGTCGACGTCGTGAACACCCCGATCGGCCGTGCACTGAATCTCCCGTCGCTCATCGCGAACGTGCAGGTGCAGCTGACGCCGGGCCTGCCGCCGAACGATCCGGCGCCGCTCGGTGGCGACACCTACATCACCGCGGACGGCGACGTGCGTTCCACGCCGCTCGATCGCATCGGCATCTGCTCGTTCGGGTTCAACGCGGTCGATTCCAACGGTGACGCGGTGAACGTCACCGCCGGCCACTGCGACGCGGTCGCCCGCCCGCAGGGTGGTTCCGCGGTGTACCTGCCGAACCGCGAGAACATCGACGAGAGCACCCGTATCGGGGCGTTCACCCGTTCGTCGGTCGGCACCGACAGCCCCCTCGACTACGGGATCATCGGCTTCAACAAGGCCGGTGTCGACGCCGGGCTGAACCGGCCGGTGGTGCGCGGCGGCAACGGTTCGACGCTGACGGTCACCGGCACAGCGGTTCCGGTCGTCGGGGCCCCGGTGTGCAAGTCCGGCCAGTCGTCGTACTTCACGTGCGGAATCGTCTCTGCCGACCGCATCGAGACCCAGCTGGTCTACCCCGACGGGGACAGCACCACGATCCGCGGCTTCGCGACAACGGTGTGCACCCTCTCCGGTGACAGCGGCGGTGCGATCGTCACCGGCACCCTCGCGCTCGGCGTCATCAGCGGTTCGAACAGCGCCGGGGCCCCCGACTGCGTGGAGGCGAACCTGGTGCTCGCCCCGAACGGCGGCACGTCCAGCCTGGGCATTCCGATTCGTGACATCGAGAACGCGACGGGCACGCGGGTTCGAACCGCGAGCGAACCTGCCTGACCCGCCGCCCTCCAGCCCGCTTCACCCCATATGATCTGACGCATCGACCGCCGCCCCGCGTTCGGGACGGCGGCTTTGCATAGAGCCAGACCAGACCGTGTAGACAGCAAGATCCCTGTAGTCGCCGAACCTGCACACGAGCAGGACCTATGAGGAAGGCATTCATGCGACGCTCCTTCGCACGTCGGGCAGCGGTGATCGGTTCGGCAGCACTGTTGCTGCTCGGCCCCACCATTGCCTCGGCGCAGGCCGAACCGGCCGACAAGCCCGCCGACCTGCCCATCGAGCTGGTCGACGCGCTTGCGCGCGACCTCGGCATCAGCCCCGAGCGGTTCATCGCCGATGCCGACCGCAGTCAGGAGCTCGCGCAGTTCGCGGCGACCGCCCGTGAGAAGTTCGCGGACGTGTTCGCCGGTGTCTGGCTCGACGAGCAGGGCACCCCGACGGTCGGCCTGGCCGACGGCGACGAGCACGACGCCGCGCGCGACGCCGCCGAGGACGAGGGATTCACCGTTCAGCCGGTCGAGCGCAGCGAAAACGAGCTGGAAAGCCTGTCGAAGCAACTGAACGACTGGCTCGACACCCAGCCGTCCGCGGTCGCCGATCTGGTGCGCGGCATCGCCATCGACCTCGTCCACAACGACGTCGTGGTGCGCGCCTCCGATGTCGCCGGCCTGCAGCTCCCCGACGCCCTTCAGGGCGCGCGTGTGCTGCTCGCCCCGGCCACCCTGGAACCGGAACTGCTGAAGCTCGAGCCGATCGCCGGACTGGCCTCGGCCGATGCGCTGTTCGGCGGCGACGCCTACGCCGCGTTCGGCGCCGGCACCGGCCTGCGCTGCTCGCTCGGATTCAACGGTGTCGACGGCTCCGGCAGCCCGGTGAACATCACCGCAGGTCACTGCGACCCGAACCGTGCCCAGGCGGGCACGCAGTACGCGTCCGAGGTCTTCCAGGCCATCGGTGACGGACTCGGCCAGAAGATCGGCACGTTCGAGAGGACCAGCCTCGACCACCGCGACTACGCACTGATCCGCCCGACCGCCGAGGCTCGCGGCCGGTTCGAGAACAACGGCGTTCGCGTTCCGCTCGCGGCACCGCTCGCCGTCACCGGCACCGCCGAGCCCGTCGTCGGCGCACCCGTGTGCAAGTCCGGTGTCCGCACCGGGTACAGCTGCGGTGTCGTGACGGCCTCGAACCAGACCGTCGAGATCGGCCACCGGGTGCTCGACGGCGGCTTCTCCACCAACCTGTGCGCCCTGCAGGGCGACAGCGGCGGCACCCTGGTGACCGGCACCCTCGCCCTGGGCATCTCCAGCGCGTCGAACGTCGGCCAGTACCAGATGTGCGAGATCGCCGGCGTCGTCAGCGGCATCCTGGGCGAGAGCCCCGAGCTGTACGCGACCCCGATCTCCGCGATTCTCGCCGAGAACCCGGGTCTGAAGGTCCGCACCTGGTAACAGGTCCACCCATCGAAAAGGCCGCCTCCCGGACGGGAGGCGGCCTTTTCGGTTCTCGGGTACCGAGCGGGAGCGCTCAGGAGCAGACCGGCGAGGTCAGCTGCGCGAGGGAGACGAAACCGCAGGCATTGTCCTTCGACAGCTTCCACACGCCGTCATCGGCGACGAAGACGACGGTGCCCGGGTTCGGGTTGCCGCCGATGATCATGTCGATACCGGCGGTTGCGGTGCCGTCGCCGCCGTCGACCACATCAACGACGGTGATGACCGCGTCGTTCGCCTTCGCTGCGGCCGCCACCTGGTTGATGAGCTCCGGGTCCTGCTCGGCACCCTGAACGAGCGGAATCTTCTGCTCGAGCGGCACCGTCTCGTCGAAGGCCATCGCCAGGGACGCGTTGAGCTCGGCGGCCGTCGGGACCGGCGGATACGCGGCAGCCTCGGTGGTGGCAGCGGTGGTGGTGGTGGTCGTCGAGGTGGCCGCCCCCTTGTCGTTGCTCTCGTCCGAGCCGCAGGCCGTCATCGTGAGTGCAGCGGCAAGTGCCGCGGTGGCGACAGTCGTCTTCCCAAACTTCAAGTTCTTGTTCCTTTGCTTCCTTCGGTTCGAATCCGACAGCCCTTTGTGGGCGATTCCCCCTTGCGAACCGGGGATCAGGATACCGGGGTCCGCCTGTCCCGACCGGGCGGGCGATACACGCCGAGCGAGACGTCGGCCACCTTCGCGCCGCCGGAATCGTTAGGATCCGTACTTTCCGTCACCAACGAAATTGAGGTACCACCAGTGCTGGGCGTAATCGTCGATATCCTCGAGTACCTGATCCAGATCTTCTTGTACTCCGGCTCCGTCGGCTGACGGAATCGGTCCGGAAACGGGTTCGGCCCGGCACCGAGGGGTGCCGGGCCGAACCAGTTTTTACGACCGAATCACGCGTAAGGCGTGGTTCCCGGAGGCGCCGCAAGGGTCTGCAGCAGGCCGATACCGGCGATGATCAGGGCCGGACCACCGACGACGATCGTGCCGATGACGCCACCGACTCCGGCGCCGAACGGAACGGACGCCAAACCAACCGGGCCACCGAGGAAACCGAGTCCGCCCACAACTGCGCCGATAATGGTGCCCGCCAGGCCGCCGACCGCGGTGGCGATTCCCAGCTGCGAGCTGAAGTTGTTCTGGGCCTTCAGGTTCTCGTCCGGCGACGCGACATCCTGCAGCTTGAGGCTGACCGGCGTCAGACCGAGAGCGACCTTGTCCTCGGGCGCAACCGGGGTGGCCTTGGACGGATCCGTGACCGGGGTCAGCGTGAGGGTCTTGCCGTCCTCGCTGATCTCCCGCTCGAACGGCAGCTGGAGGTCGCCGAGCTGGATCGCGAGCGGCAGGCTGACGACGGTGTTGCCGTCGGTGTCCTGGAGCTCGACGCTCTCACCGTCGCCCGAGACCTTGAAGGCACCCGCATCGATGACGGTGACGACGGAATCGCCCTCGGCCTTGACCTCGTAGTGGATCTCGTCCTGCGCAGCTTCGGCGGGCGCCGCGTACGAGGTACCCGCCGTGATCCCCATCGCCGCGATGGTCATGGTGGCCACCGCTGCAAGCTTCCTGAGCTTCATTTGTTCCCGTTCTGTGACATGTGGCGCACGCCCCCGACGGACGCCCCCCTGGATGGATCAGCTTTGCACCGCAAAGTTTCACTCCCCATAGCGAGAAACCCCAGCGTGCAGGCTGTTGCTGATCATATCCGAAATCACACCCGACTTCGTTACCGGGTGGTGCCACAAATGTGCGCGAAAAGCCGTGTGACGGTCGCCGATTCGAGACCCGAGAGGGACTTAGGTCATCCTGAGCAGTTGGGACGAACGGTGCGACCTCTACCTTGTGGCAGAGAACCTCGGCAGTTCCGTCACAAGTTACCGACGAGTAGCCAGAATCAGGGAAGTTACCAGCGGGTAACTTGTGACGCGCTACGATGCTGGGGCTGATACCAGGCGGCCCGGAGCCGCCCCCGACACGAAAGGCCACGTATGAATGCCCTGACGATCACGTTGGGCACGATCGGCGTGCTGCTGAGCCTCGTGTGTTGGTACTCGTTCATCGGCGGGGCCCTGAAGATGGTCAACACCGTCCGGATCGGCCAGCCGGCCCCGGATCGGTGGCGTCCGTTCTTCCCGCGCTTCAAGCAGATGATCGTCGAGTTCCTCGCACACACGCGAATGAACAAGTTCCGGACGGTCGGCTGGGCCCACTGGCTCGTGATGGTGGGCTTCCTGCTCGGCGCCATCGTCTGGTTCGAGGCATACGGACAGACGTTCAACCCCGAGTTCCACTGGCCTCTCATCGGTGGCACCGCCGTCTACCACTTCGTCGACGAGATCCTCGGCCTCGGCACGGTGATCGGCATCGTCACGTTGATCATCATCCGCCAGCTGAACCACCCGCGTCAGCCGGGCCGGTTGTCGCGTTTCGGCGGCTCGGACTTCAAGGCCGCGTACTTCGTCGAGACCGTCGTCCTCATCGAGGGCCTCGGCATGATCTTCGTGAAGGCCGGCAAGATCGCCACCTACGGCGGCGGCCACGCGAGCACCGACTTCTTCACGATGAACCTCGCCCAGCTGCTCCCGGCGAGCACCGTGATGGTGTCGATCTTCGCGTTCATCAAGTTGATGTCCGGCATGATCTGGCTCTACATCGTCGGCCGCAACATCACCTGGGGTGTGGCCTGGCACCGGTTCGCCGCGTTCTTCAACATCTACTTCAAGCGTGAGGACGACGGCGGCGTCGCGCTCGGCGCGGCCAAGCCGATGATGTCCGGCGGCAAGCCCGTCGACATGGAAGACGCCGACCCGGACAAGGACACCTTCGGCGCCGGCCGGATCGAGGACTTCTCCTGGAAGGGCTGGCTGGACTTCACGACCTGCACCGAGTGCGGTCGCTGCCAGTCCCAGTGCCCCGCCTGGAACACCGGTAAGCCGCTGTCTCCGAAGCTGCTGGTGATGTCGCTGCGCGACCACGGCTACGCCAAGGCCCCCTACCTGCTGGCCGGTGGCCGCAAGGACCTCGGCGGCGACGAGGTCGGCCTGGTCGACGGCGAAGGCAACGTGCTGGAGGAGAAGATCGCCGCAATCCCAGCGGCCGCCCGCGCCGAAGCCGACCGCAAGCTCGTCGGTGAAACCGCCGAACTCGTCGAAGCGGGCGAGCTCGCGCCGGTCATCGACACCGAAACGCTGTGGTCGTGCACGAACTGCGGTGCGTGTGTCGAGCAGTGCCCGGTCGACATCGAGCACGTCGACCACATCATCGACATGCGCCGCTACCAGGTGCTCATCGAATCGGACTTCCCGTCCGAGCTCGCGGGTCTGTTCAAGAACCTCGAGAACAAGGGCAACCCGTGGGGCCAGAACTCCAAGGACCGCCTGAACTGGATCTCCGAGATGGACTTCGACATCCCGGTCTTCGGTCAGGACGCGGACAGCTTCGACGGCTACGAGTACCTGTTCTGGGTGGGTTGTGCCGGTGCCTACGAGGACCGCGCGAAGAAGACCACCAAGGCCGTCGCCGAACTCCTCGCCACCGCCGGCACCAAGTTCATGGTGCTCGGCGCCGAGGAGACCTGCACCGGTGACTCGGCTCGCCGCGCCGGCAACGAGTTCCTGTTCCAGCAGCTGGCGCAGCAGAACATCGCGGTCATCGACTCGGTGTTCGAGGGCACCGAGAAGTCCAAGCGCAAGATCGTCGTGACCTGTGCGCACTGCTTCAACGCGCTGAACAACGAGTACCCGGAGGTCGGCGGCCACTACGAGGTCGTTCACCACACCCAGCTGCTCAACCGCCTGGTGCGGCAGAAGAAGCTGGTGCCGGTCGCGCGTCTGGGCGAGGACGTCACCTACCACGATCCGTGCTTCCTGGGTCGCCACAACAAGGTGTACAACGCGCCGCGTGAGCTGATGGAAGCCTCCGGTGCGACGCTGCGCGAGATGCCGCGTCACGGCGAACGGTCCATGTGCTGTGGTGCCGGTGGTGCCCGCATGTGGATGGAAGAGCGCATCGGTAAGCGCATCAACATCGACCGCGTCGACGAGGCACTGACGACCGCGCCGTCGAAGATCGCGACGGGCTGCCCGTTCTGCCGAGTGATGCTCACCGACGGTGTCACCGCTCGCCAGGAACAGGGCCAGGGTGAAGGTGTCGAGGTTGTCGACGTCGCGCAGCTGATGCTGTCGTCGATCGAGCGGCTCGAGCCCAGCCAGCTCAGCGCGAACCTCGAGGTCGTGCAGGCCGAGAAGCCGGAGACCCCGGTCACCGCCGAGGTCGAGGCCGAGGAACTCGAGGCCGAACGTGTCGCCGAGGTCGAGGCCGCCGCCGTTGCGGCTGCTCCGGCAGCCGCCGCAGCCCCGAAGGGTGGCGGCCTGCAGATGAAGGGCGGTCTGAAGGCTCCGGGTGGCAAGCCCGGTGGTCTGCAGATGAAGGGCGGCCTCAAGGCTCCCGGCGCGAAGGCCGAGGCCCCTGCTGCTCCGGCGGCCGAGGCACCTGCGGCTCCGGCAGCGCCTGCTGCCAAGCCGGGCGGGCTGGCGATGAAGGGTGGCCTGAAGGCTCCGGGCGCCAAGAAGGCCGCGGCTCCGGCTGCTGCCGCACCGGCGGCGGAAGCACCGGCCGCCGAGGCTCCGGCGACCCCGGCCGCACCGAAGGCCAAGCCCGGCGGACTGGCAATGAAGGGCGGACTGAAGGCTCCCGGCGCCAAGAAGGCCGCAGCTCCGGCTGCACCGGCCGCACCGGCACCGGCTGCCGAAACCCCCGCAGCCGAGGCTCCGGCCGCAGCCGCACCCGCCGCGCCGGAACCGCCGAAGGCGAAGCCGGGCGGACTTCAGATGAAGAGCGGGTTCAAGGCTCCGGGCGCCAAGAAGGCAGCGGCACCTGCCGCTCCGGCTGCTCCGGCACCGGCTGCCGAAGCTCCCGCCGCCGAGGCTCCCGCTGCTGAGGCTTCGGCCGCCGCGGCACCCACGGTGACGGAACCGCCGAAGGCGAAGCCGGGCGGACTTCAGATGAAGAGTGGCTTCAAGGCTCCGGGCGCCAAGAAGACAGCGGCACCTGCCGCTGCGGCTGCTCCGGCACCTGCGGCGGAAGCGCCCCAGGCCGCCGAGCCCGAGGTCGCCGAGGCTCCCGCCGCCGAGGAGACCCCGGCTCCCGCCAAGCCGGCCGCGGACGTCCCGCCGCCGCCGAAGGCGAAGCCGGGCGGCCTGCAGATCAAGGGTGGCATCAAGCCGCCTGGCCGCAGGTAATCTCTCGACATCGAATGGCCCCCTCCGATTCAGGAGGGGGCCATTCGACATTCAGGGATCCTCAGCGTCCGGCAGCCGGAGAACCTTTCGAGCGTCGGCAGAGTGCGCCGATCGCACCGCCGATCACAGGCCGGAACTTGTGCAGACCCTCTCGGACAGCGCATCCAGCGCTCGGCGTACGACCGGTCCCACCGTCGCGAGCGCCTCGGGCGAGGTCATCTCCCAATGGGTCACGGGCAATACGTGATCGTGGACTTCGCCCGTGGTGGTGTCGGTCCAGCCTGTAACTCCCTGCCGACCGTCGGCCCCCGCGGTGAAATACAGAATGTCGCCGTCGAACACTCCGGGGCGGTGATGTTTCTGCAGCGTCAGGTTGTGTTCGGCCGAGGCAAGCAGTCGGCGCACCAACTGTTCGGCGCGTTCGACAGGACTCCCCGTCAGTTCGGCGACCGTCGTGACCAGACCCGGGATGTCCTGCGGTGCGCCGTCGGCAAAACCGAAGCCGGCGAGCACATCACTCAGGGACACCTCGGCACGTTCGGACGAACCACCACCGGCGAAACTGTCGAGCATCGCGAGCAGTTCGACCGACTCGCCCGCGGCCTGGAGTCGAACCGCCATTGCATGGGCGATCACGCCACCGAGCGACCAGCCGAGCAGACGATACGGGCCGTGCGGTTGCACCCTCCGGAGTTCGTCGACGTAACGCTCGGCCAGATCGTCGAGCGAAGCGGGCGCGAAGTCCGGTTCGGCGATGCCCGGTGACTGGAGACCGTGGATCTCCGTGTCCAGATGCTGAGCCAGACCCGAGTAGCACCAAGACAATCCGACGATGGGGTGCACACAGAACAACGGGGTCCCCGGGCCCTGGCTGCGCAGCGTTATCACCGGATCGAGGGCATTCCCGGTCCCGGCTACAGCACCCTGGTCCACCAGGCGAGCGAGCCCTTCGACCGTCGACTCCTGGAAAAGCCACTGCAGCGGTACCGGCGCATCGAACTCGGCGCGAAGCCTCGACACGACCTTGGTGGCGACGAGAGACGTGCCACCGAGCGTGAAGAAGTCGTCGTCCAGACCCACCCGCTCGGCACCGAGGACCTCGGCGAACACCGCCGCCACCACTTGCTCGACCGGGCTGACCGGAGCCCGGAACTCGCGCGCCTCGAACACCGGCTCCGGCAATGCCTTCCGATCCAGCTTCCCCGACGCATTGAGCGGCAGCGCCTCGAGCAGCACCACCTGCGAGGGCACCATGTACGACGGCAAGACCCCGCGAACGGCGTCACGCACGCCCACCGCATCGAGATCCATACCCGCAGCAGGAACGACGTACCCGACGAGATGCTCACCCAGATCACCGCCGCGTACCACCGCCACCGCCTGCGTGACACCGGCGACGCCGAGCAGAGCCGACTCGATCTCGCCCAGCTCGATCCGCTGACCACGGAACTTCACCTGGAAATCGGTGCGCCCCAGGTATTCCAGCTCACCGGACGCGCTCCACCGCACGAGGTCACCCGTGCGGTACATCCGGCCACCCGAACCGAACGGATCGGCCACGAACCGCTCCGCCGTCAGGTCCACCCGGCCGTGATAGCCACGCGCCAACTGGACACCGGCCAGATACAACTCCCCCGCGACACCCACCGGCACCGGACGAAGCCGGGCATCGAGGACGACCACTCGCGAATTCCACTGCGGAAGACCGATCGGGACCGTCCGCCCCATCGCATCACCCGCGACGACCCGGCGATAGGTGATGCTCACCGCCGCCTCGGTCGGCCCGTACAGATTGTGCAGCGGCGCCGACGACAGGCGCGTCCACGCACGCACCGTCTCCGGTGGCAATGCCTCACCGATGACGAACACATCACGCAGCGTGATCAGATCCTCGGATGCAGCCTGCTCGGCGAACACCGTCAACATCGACGGCACGAAATCGGTGAGCGTCACTCGCTCCCGCGCCACCGTCCGGGCCACATACCCGGGGTCCCGGTGACCGTCCGGCGTGGCGACCACCAGATGCGCACCGACCTGCAACGGCATGAAGAAGCCCCACAACGACACGTCGAAGGTCGTCGCGGTCTTCTGCAGATAGACATCCGATGCGGTGGGTGCGTAGCGATCCCGCATCCACGCCATCTGATTCGCGATCGCACGATGCGGAACCGCGACACCCTTGGGCCGACCGGTGGACCCGGACGTGTAGATCACGTACGCCGTGTTCTCCGGCCGCAGCGGCGACACCCGATCGGCATCGGTAACCGGCCGATCGGAGCAGGACGACAGATCCACCTTGTCGACGAACACCACGGGGGCCGCTCCCCCGCCGGCGAAGCCGTCTCGCGAAGTCGACAGAACCGCAACGGGCCGAGCCGAATCCAGCACGTATCCGGTGCGCTCGAGTGGATGGTCCGGATCCACCGGAACGTAGGCGCCACCCGCCTCGAGCACCGCATAGATCGCGACCACCAGATCCAGACTCCGCCGGATCGCCAGCGCCACACGAGATTCCGGACCCACACCGATCGAGATCAGATGCCGCGCCAATGCCGACACCCGAGAATCGAACTCGGCATAGGTGAGCCGGTCACCCTCGAAACTCACCGCGACCGCATCCGGCGTGAGCGCCACCTGCTGCCGATAGCGCTGCAACAGCAACTCGTCCTCGACCCGATGATCGGTGTCGTTGACCTCGACGACGAGCCGATCCCGTTCGGCGTCGTCGAGCAAGACCACATCACCGATCGACATCGTCGTATCCGCGACGAATGCCCGCAGCACCCGCAGATACCGTTGCGCGAACCCGGCGATCGTGCTGTCGTCGAACAGATCGGTGGCATAGGCGAAATCCACTGTCATTCCACCGAACTCGGTATCGATTCCAGGACGTTCCGCGACCGTGAGCTGCAGATCGAACTTCGCCACCGAGAAGTTCGGCTCGACCGCGCCGATGGTCAGGCCGGGCAACTCGAACGCGGTCGGGGCGAAGTTCTGGAAGAACAACGCCACCTGGAACAGCGGATGCCGCGCCTGCGACCGAACCGGATTGAGCACCTCGACCAGCCGCTCGAACGGCACATCGGCATGACCGAACGCCGCGACGTCCACCGAACGCGTCTGCCCGAGCAACTCCGCGAAGGACTGCCCCGGATCGACCTGCGTCCGCAGCACCAGTGTGTTGACGAACATCCCGACGATGTCGTCGAGCGCGCGCTCACCACGACCGGCAACCGGTGTCCCCACCGCAAGGTCGCCGGTGCCGGACAACCGCGCCAGCAACACCGCGAGCGCTGCATGCATCACCATGAACACCGTGGCATCGTGCTCGCCGGACAGAACGGCCAACGCCTCGTGCAGGTCCGCAGGAACCTCCACCGTCAGGTTCGCCCCGCGATGGGACGCCACCTGCGGGCGGACCCGATCGGCCGGGAGATCGAGCTGCTCCGGAAGCCCGGCGAGCTGCCGCGTCCAGTACCCGAGCTGACGGGAGATCACCGACTCCGGATCATCCTCCGACCCCAGAACCTCCCGCTGCCACAACGCGAAATCCGCATACTGGACCTCGAGCGGCACCCACCCCGGCGCCTCACCCCGGCACCGAGACTCATACGCCACCATCACATCCCGTGCCAAGGGCCCCATCGACACACCGTCACCGGCGATGTGGTGCACCACGAACGCCAACACGAACTCGTCCACCGCATCCGAGATCCGGAACAACCGCGCCCGCACCGGCACCTCGACCGCCACGTCGAACCCCGCCGAGATCACCTCCGACACCGCCGGCACCACATCCGCCGACGCGACATCGACCGGCACCAGATCCACCGGCACGTCCTCCACCCGGAGAACCTGCTGCCACCCGACACCGTCGAGCTCCGGATACACCGTCCGCAACGACTCGTGCCGCGCCAACACATCTCCGACCGCCGCGGCCAACGCCGCCACATCCAACGCACCCGTCAACCGCAGCGCCAACGGAATGTTGTTCACCGCCGACCCCGGATCCAAACGGTTCAGGAACCACATCCGCTGCTGCGCATACGACAACGGAACATGCTCCGGACGCTCCCGCGCCACCAACGCCACCCGACCGCCGGAGCCGACATGCTCCGATGCCCGTGCCGCCAATCCCTCTACCGACGACGCCTCGAACAACACCCGCACCGGAACCGATGCATCCAACGCCGCGCCCAGCCGCGCGACCACCTGCGTCGCCGACAACGAATTGCCACCCAGAGCAAAGAAGTCGTCGTCCAGACCGACCCGCTCCACGCCCAGCACCTCGGAGAAAACCGACGCCACCGCCTGCTGCACCGACGTCACCGGCGCACGGAACGCCTGCGCCTCGAACACCGGCTCCGGCAACGCCTTCCGATCCAGCTTGCCGGACGCATTGAGCGGCAGCGCCTCCATCACGACGAACTGCGTCGGCACCATATAGCCCGGCAGCACATCGCTCATCTCGGCCCGCAACGTCGAGGACGACACGTCACCGTTCGGGACGACATAGCCGACGAGCTGACCGGAACGCACCGCAACCGCAGCCGCGGCCACGTCGTCGAGGCTGTGCAGTACCGCCTCGATCTCACCGAGCTCGATGCGCAATCCCCGCAGCTTCACCTGATGGTCGATTCGCGCGATGAAGTCCAGGCGTCCGTCCGGTCGGCGGTACACCAGGTCGCCCGTCCGATACATGCGTCCGGGCGCCACCGGGTTCGCGACGAACCGTTCCGCGGTGAGACGCTGCGCCCCCAGGTAGCCGCGGGCAAGACCCTCGCCCGCGAGGTACAGCTCACCGATCCCGCCGAGCGGAACGGACCGCAGGCGGTTGTCGAGAACGAGAGCGGTCGTGCCGGGAATCGGGCTGCCGATCGTGACCTGCTCGCCGACCTCCTCCGCCGTAGCCACGATGGTCGATTCCGTCGGTCCGTACGCGTTGATCATCGAACGGTCGGGCACCTCGGGATGGGACGCCCACTGCGCTGCGAGATCGGACGGCAGGGCCTCACCGCCCACCGCGACGACACGCAAGCCGTCGGATCGCGCGGGATCGAGGGACGCCAGAACCGCGGGGGTGGACAGGAAATGCGACACCCGCTGGTTGATGAGGAACCGCTGCAGGTCCTCACCGGCGAACGTGTCGTGCGGCGCGACGACGAGGCAGGCGCCGGAAGCGAAAGCAAGCAGCATCTCCAGCTGCGCCGCGTCGAATGCCGGGTTGTAGCTTTGCAGCACACGGGAATTCGGAGTCACTCGATAGGCATTCACAGCCCAGGTCGCGAGGGGCCCGAGGCCCCGGTGGGTGACGACGACGCCCTTGGGTTTCCCGGTGGAACCCGACGTGTAGATGACATAGGCCGCGTCGTCGACCGAAATCTGCGCATTCACCGGCTCCGCGGAACCGCCGAGCGAGTCCACCGTGACCCAGTGGACCCACGAGCCCACGCCCGCGGGAGGCGAGTTCTCGCAGATCGCGACACCGGCACCCGCTCCGCGAATTTCCTCGTCGACGCGGTGGTTCGGCTGATTCGTATCCAGCGGCAGGTAGGCGGCGCCGGTCTTCGCGACAGCCCAGATGGCCGTCACGAGGCCGACCGAGCGTGGCATCATCAGCGCGACCACATCCCCGCGGGTGACACCGGCCGCAACGAGCTCCTGCGCCAGCCGGTTCGATCGCTCGTCCAGCTCCCGGTAGGTCAAGGTGGCGTGGGTATCGGCCACCGCCGGCCTTTCGGGATGACGCGCCGCCGTCTCGGCGAGGATCCGAGCCAACGTTCTGGGGGCGTCCGGAGCGTCCCCTTCGAGGGGCGCACCGGATTCCAGCGGGATGTCCCGGACCTCGATCGTCGGATTCACAGCGACGGATTCGAGAATGCCCCCGAGCTGCCGCGCGATCGACGCTGCGAGGGATTCACCGAAAAGCTCTCGAACGAAGCGGATTTCGATGTCGATCCCCGCAGCCTCGGCACCCGACGACATTTCACGGAACGCGACGATCAGGTCGAGGTCCGCCGACGGGGACTCGTCACCGATGCCCGATATCAGCCCGACCTGGAGATGCCGTCCACCCAGGAGATCCGCGAGCTTGTCGTAGGGAACGTCCGGAGCTCGAAATGCCTGGGAGTCGAAATCCTTTGCCGCCCGCACCAACTCACCGAACCGATGCGCCGATTCGACAACGGTCCGGAGTGGGATCACGTTGCTGCCGGTTCCGGATTCGATCGGTGCTCCGATGACGACGTCGTCGTCCTGCCCGAGTCGCGACAACAGCACCGCGAGCGCTGCGTGCACGAGAACGAACGTCGAGGCGCGCTCCTGCCGAGCGAGTACGAGCAGCGCACGATGAATCTCCGCCGGGACCTGGGCTGTGGTCGTGCCGAATGTCCGGGTCGAGCCGGACGCGGATGTGCGCTCGACCTGCAGCGGCGCAGGGGTTTCGACACCGTCGAGCGCGCGTCGGCGTTCGGCCGAGGCCGCTGATGCCGCGTCCTCGGGCTCGACCGGGCGGAGCCGATGTTCGTGATCCCAGTAGCCGAACCTGCCCTGACGGTACATCCGGCTGCCGGGAGGACCCGCGGGGTTCGCAACGAATGTCGCTGCCGTCCAGCCGGCCCGTCCTTCGAAGCCCCGGGTCCACGCCGACGCCACCAAATAGATCTCGCCCATCGAATCGAGCGGTACCGGCCTGAGCCGCGTGTCCAGCAGGATCGCCGAGACGGGACTGTCCGGCAGACCGGACCATTCCACCGCATCGGACGGATCGAGGCGACCGCCTATCTGGTCGATCAGAGCCGGACCGGGTCCGATGCGCTGCCGAGCGCCGTCGTCGTCGGGGCTGTTCGCGATCGCGAGGGTCCGGGTCAGATTGGCGGCGCCGAGCTGAGTCATTGTCAGGCTCGCCGGCGGTCCGAACGGGGTGGATACATAGCCGACACAGGCCGCATGGTCGAGGCGGATCGCATGCCGACGCTCCGGGTCCGGCGGCGTGTCGGCATCGCGGGTTTCGTCCACGTCGATCCGGAGCACTCCGGCCGGGACGAGGAGCGGATCGGAGGCGATCGCGGCGACCACGCCGGCGTCCGCGAAGAAGAGGGCACGAACCGGTTCGGGAAGTTCCGGGTCGATCGGGACGAGGGTGGCGCCGCTGCGGATCACACCCCACGTCGCCGCGATCCGCTCGTTCGAGGGCGGCAGGACCACCGCGACCCGATCTTCCGCACCGAACCCGCGCTCGACGAGGTTCGCGGCGATCTGCCGGGAACGTTCCTCGAGGTCGTACCCGTCGGCGGTGCGCGGTCGGTTCGTGCGGTCGTCGGTGTCGTAGTCGTCCAGCACGTCGATCAGGGTTTGCTCGACGCCCGCTGCCGGTGTGGCGATCCGGGAGACGACGGCGTGCTCGGCTGCGGTGAGAATTTGGTAGTTGCCGATCGCGACGGTCGGCCCGGCAGTGACGAATGTCTCCAAATATCGTAGGAAACGTTCGTGGTGGCGTTCCAGTTCGTCCGGTTCGTAACGCGCGGGATTTGCTTCGAAGTCGATTCGTAGTCTGTTCGGATGAATTCCGGGGTAGATCGAAACGGACAAATCTTCGACCGGTCCGGTGCTGAGGACGTTGTATTCGCCGGTCACTTCGCCGAGCACAATTTCCCGGTGGAAGAGCATGATATTGACGAGGGGTCCGAAACCGGCGCTGCCGGCGGTGAGTCCGGACATTTCGCGGTACATGTCTTCGTATCGGTACCGCTGGTGCCGCAGCGCCCCGGTGATCTCGGCCTGGATCGTCCGGACGAGGTCCTGCGGGGTGGCAGTGGGTTCGACGCGCATTCGTAGCGGCACCACGTTGGCGAGAGTTCCACCGGACCGCTTCGCGGCGGCCGTGGTGCGAACCGCGACAGGCAGGCCCAGCACGATGTCGCTCTGTCCGGTCATGCGGGCAAGGAACGCCGCGAACGCGGCGAGCACGATGGGCACGGCGGTGGTGCCCCAGTCTGCCGCTGCCGCGTCCACATACCTCAACAGGCCCGGGCTCATCTCGTGCCGCACGAGGCGGGACGGCATGCGCGGGGGTCCGGATCGGTCGGTCAGGCGCGCCGGCCGGGGCAGGTCCGCGACTCGCTCCGCCCAATAGGCCCGATCGTCCTCGAATCGGGCAGTGGTCCGGTACGCGTCCTCCATTGCGTACAGTTTCCGCAGGTCGACGGCTTTCGACGGCGGCGCCTCGGTGCCCTGTATCGCGTGCGTGTACAGCTCGGCCACTCGATTCATCAGCGTCATCGCGCCGTGGCCGTCGAGCACGAGGTGATGGGCCACGCTCAGCCAGAAGTAGCGGTCTTCGGCGATGTGGAGCAGCTCGGTGGCGATCAGCCGATCCCGGTACAGATCGATCGGTCGGCTGTACCGCTCGACCATGTAGTTCCGGGCCGTCTTTACCGGATCGTTGTCTTCCCGGAAGTCCCGATACCGAAGCGCGTCCTCGATGGTCGGATCCACGACCTGGTAGGGCTCGCCGTCCCGGTCGAGGATCAGCAGCCCGGGCGACAGCAACTCACGGGACGCCCGGTCCGCCGCAGCGACGAGCACATCGAATTTCAGAGGGCCGCGAACGTCCACGTACTGGGCAATTGTGTACGGAACATCGGGAGAAATCTGCTGAGCGACGAAGAGTCCCCGCTGCGAGGGTGCCAGCGGAAACGGCGACAATGATGTTGATTCGCCGTCGCCCGACTTCGGCACGCCCGACCCCTTTTCGACACTCGGTGATCCCCGTACGCCACTGCGTACGTACAAAGACTTATCCTAGCGGGGAAAGAATCGTTACCTTTCGTATACATGACTGCACTCGGGGAGCGGTCGCATGTGTTCGACATCCGGTTACCGATCGGCGGAGACGGAAGCCTAGGAGTTGCATTTCATGGATGATCGGCCCAGCACTGAGCCGACCGGCGCAAGCGCCCTCCGGGAGGGAAGGAACCTGCGACGCCCACTGCTCGTGGCCGGCGGGGTTGTCGGGGCTGCAGTGATCCTGTGGTTCGGCTTCTCCACCTGGAGGGTGTACGACGGCCTGCAGGACGCGAAGGCCAGCGCCGAATCCGCCGTCGACGCCGCACTCGGCGGAGACATGGGTGCTGCCGGCGACGCCGTTGACGTCGCAGAGTCGTCGGCAGCGAGCGCAGTCGACTCCTCCGAATCGGTTCCCTGGCGAGTCCTCCGCCTCATCCCTCGCGTCGGCGCGCCGTTCGAGACCGTGCACCAGATCGCGAAGGTGACCCAGGGGCTCACCGCAAATGTCGCAAAACCGACCGTCGAGGCCGGCAGCGCATTCTCCCTCGACACGCTGGTTGCCCCCGGCGGTCGCATCGACGTAGCCCTGCTGCGCGACGCGGAGCCGATCCTCGCCGACGCGGCGATCGCGACGCGCCCGCTCGCCGAGCAGGCAGCACGCATCCCCGAGGCCGGCTTGTCTCCGGTCGACAACGCCCGGGTCCAGGTTCGGGATCTGACCGCCCGACTCGCAGATGCGCTCGACGAAGGTGCAGACGTCGCCCAGGTTCTGCCCGCGATGCTCGGAGCCGACGGACCCCGCAACTACTTCATGGCCTTCCAGACGCCCGCCGAAGCCCGCGGTACCGGCGGCCTGGTCGGCGGCTTCGGCGTCGTCAAGGCCGAGAACGGCGTGGTCGGGATCGACACCCTCGCATCGAACAACGACGTCCCCTACTGGGAGAGCTTCGAAACCCTGGATCTCGGTCCCGATTTCGCGGCCACGTACGCGTTCTCCGACTCCGTCACCACCGACATCCGCAACAGCAACTTCAGCTCCCACTTCCCGTACACCGGCCGGATCTGGCAATCCCTGTGGGAACAGCAGTCCGGTCAGCGCGTCGACGGGGCCATCGCCACCGATCCGATCGCCTTGAGCTACGTCCTCGAAGCCATCGGACCCGTCACGCTGCCCAACGGGGACGTGATCGACGCCGGCAACATCGTCGACGTCACGCTCTCTTCCAACTACCTGCGCTTCGCCGACGACAACAACGCCCGCAAGCAGTACCTCCAGGACATCGCCGCCGCGGTCGTCGCGAAGATGACCGGTTCCATCGAGTCGCCCAAAGCACTGATGGACGCGCTGTCGCGGGCGGTGAGCGAGAACCGCATCGCGGTGTGGAGCGACCGTCCCGAGGAGCAGGAAGTTCTCGCCGACAGCGCCATCGGCCACACAGTTGCGGACACCCCGGCGCCCTACGCCGAAGTCGTGATCAACAACCACGCCGGCAACAAGATGGACTACTACCTGCGCCGCGAGATCGAGTACCGGGCGGAGACCTGCACGGGTGACACCCGCAAGTCGACCGTCACGGTCCGCCTGCACAACGACGCGCCCGAAGAAGTGGTCGGCTATCCGCGCTACGTCGCCGGGATCATGGAGACCCGAACCGAGAAGGTTCCCGTGGGATCCAACCTCCCGATGGTCAGTCTGGTCGCCACACAAGGTGCCCGGCTCGACAAGGTCACCGTCGACGGCAACTCGGCGTTCCCGCTCCGCGGAACCGAAGTGGGGCATCCGGTTTTCCATATCCGCACAGCCGTCCCTCGGGGCGAGACCGTGGAGGTCGTGTTCGAAATGACCGAGCCGAGCGCACCCGGCGTCGCGCAGACGCCGATACAGCCTCTGGTCGACACCCCGACCGTGACCGTCGACGTCCCGGTGTGCAATGCGTGACCATTTGATGACCGAAGAAGGACGTTCAGTCGCAATCCTCGGCACGCGCGGCTATCCCAGCTACTACGGCGGTTTCGAGACCCTCGTGCGCAAGCTCTCCCCCTATCTCGTGGATCGCGGATGGGACGTGACCGTGTACGGACGCAACGGCACCACCGTGGTCGACGATCCGGGGCGCGATCGGCGCGTCAAGACGGTCACGACCGTCGGCGTCGAGTCCAAGGCACTGAGCACCCTGTCCTACGGGTTGACCTCGGCCGCTCATGCCACGCGGCGACGACCGGACGTCGCACTGATCATGAACGTAGCCAACGGTTATTGGCTGCCGCTGCTCAAGGCTCGCGGGATTCCCACCGTCCTCAACGTCGACGGCATCGAATGGGAACGCGACAAGTGGAGCACCTCGGCCAAGACGGTGTTCAAGGGCGGTGCTCATCTCACCGCTCGGTTCGCCGACTGTCTGATCTACGACTCGCACGAGATCGCCCGCCGCTGGCAGCGTGAATGGAAGCGGGACGGAATCTTCATCCCCTACGGCGGCGCCGTTCCCCCGCAACTCGCACCCGTGGACGGACTGCCGTCACGGTCTTACGCCCTCATGGTCGCCCGCTTCGTGCCCGAAAATTCGGTGCGCGAATTCTTCGCTGCGGCAGAGAAACTCAGTCGCGATTGGGATGTCGTGATCGTCGGATCGTCAGGGTACGGCGACGAACTCGACGCCGAGGCGGATCGGCTGTCCCGTTCCTCGGACCGCATCCACTGGCTCGGGCACGTCAGCGACGACGACAAGCTGTTCGCCTTGTGGCAGCACGCCGGCGTCTACTTCCACGGACACAGCGTGGGCGGCACCAACCCGGCCCTGGTGCAGGCAATGGCGTGCGGCGCGCCGATCGTCGCGCGTGACACGGTGTTCAACCGGGAGGTTCTCGCCGACTCCGCCCGATTCGTTCGACCGGACGGCGACGCCATCGCAACGGAACTCGCAGCGGTCATGTCGGATCCCGAGCTCCAGTCGAATCTCGGTCGGCGCAGTCGCGAACGTCAGGCGAGCCACTACACCTGGGACGGTGTGTGCGCGGCGTACGAGAAGGCGATGATCTCGCAGATCGACGCTCGAGCAGCAACCGGCCGAAATGCCCACCTCTGAAAACGATGGACGAAGAATGAATCGACGAACCGTGTCACCCAAGGTCCGCGCGGCCGCACTGTCCTCGCTGCTCACCGTCGGCGTCGCACTCGCCGGCCACACCGCGGCGGTCGCGGATCCCGTCGGCGAGACCGGAACCGACCTGGCCTCCTCGACCTCCGCTGCCGATTCGAGACTCGAATCGGTCACCGACATCGACGACCGGCACCTCGTCCTCGAGGTCTACTCGGCGTCGATGCAACGCGTGGTCCCGGTGCACGTGCAGCGGCCCGCGGACACCAGCGTCGCCCGTCCGACGCTTTACTTCCTGGACGGCGCCACCCGCAGCGAGAAGACCGACGTCGAGGAGTTCCTCGCCGACGAGAACGTCAACGTGGTCTCCCCCATCGGCGGCGAGAACGCCTACTGGACGGACTGGAAGAATCCCGATCCCAATCTCGGGGTGAACAAGTGGCGCACGTTCATGACGGAGGAGCTTCCCCCGATCATCGATGCGGCCTTGGGCACCAACGGGATCAACGCAATCGCCGGCATGTCGCGTGTGGGCACGGCCGCGCTGCAGCTCGCGATCGCGAAGCCGGGACTGTACAAGGGTGTTGCCCTCTACAGCGGCTGCGCAAACATCAGCGACCCGCTCGGCTACGCGATCGTGACCCTGTCGATGGACGAGTACGGCCAGGGTGATCCCGCCAATATGTACGGTCCCGCAAACGATCCGGAATGGGCGGCAAACGATCCGTATGTGAACGCCGAGAAACTCCGGGGCACAGAGCTGTTCATCTCCACCGGCAACGGGCTCCCCGGCAGGTACGAAACCCTCGACGGCCCCCACATCGACGGCAGCACAGCGACGTTGTTCCGTCAGGTCTACGCGGGTGGTTCGATCGAGGCGGTCACCAACTACTGCACCCACCGTCTCGCAGATCGCTTGAACGAACTGGAAATCCCGGCGACCTACAGCTTCCGCAACAGCGGAACCCATTCGTGGGGTTACTGGAACGACGACTTCCACGATTCGTGGCCCGTGTTGGCGGCATCGCTCGGCCTCTAGTCGACGTCCGGGCACGCCTGGTCGGATCAGCTACTTACGGACGTGCTACTCCGTACGTGTGGGATACCGTACCCGTATGAGTCGGTCTTCCGTCCGTAGGCTGCCAGGTGATGCCCGTCGCCGCGCCTTCACTGCGAGTGCCCGGCTGAGCCAACCTTTCCGGAGGTTAGGTCTACTTCCTCCTATTCTGGGATCCTGGGATTTCGATGGTCCCGAAATATCCGTCCAGACTGGGAGATTCAGCATTCATGGGTGGGCCGCCACGGTGCGCGCAACCGAGGACATTGTTGTTGTTGTCCAACTCGACGGACGAACCATCAGTCGGGCTATTCCGTCGCTCGCCCGGCCCGATGTCTTCGCAGTGCTTCACGGATTCCTGCATAGTGGATGGGCCATCACGCTCACTGTCGAACCGTCGTGGTCCGGCAAGATCCTCGAAATCGTAGCTATCGACAACGGGCACAAGAAATCGTTAGGAAGGCGAACTGTCCGGGTGGCTCGAGCCGGATCTATCATCCATGGCACGACTACAGGAGAGCTCGACCGTCCTCGACATGGCGATTCGTTGGCGGGGAATGTCCTTCACGTCGCTGGGTGGGCGGTCGTGGATGGCGAGGCCGCAGACACCGTCGAACTGCTTCTGGACGACGAACCACCGATCCGGTTACGCCGGGGAGAACCTCGCCCCGACATTGTCGCCGCCGAACAAACCGGCCTGAAGTTCGACATCGGCGCCGGCTACTCCGGAGCCGTACCGATCCGAGGACGAGGGTTGCCGTCGACACTGCCCCTTCGGATTCGTGCAACCGGCTCTAGTGGCAACGTCTGGATGTCCAGGCCGATAACAGTAAGAATCGAAGAATCGGCTCCTCTGCCGAGCCTTCCCGAACCTGCCCTGGTGCGGCAAGTTCCACCGCGTTCCCCCATCGACTCGCGCCCCCGAATCGCCGTGTTTGTGCACTCCCTGGATCTCGGAGGAGGTGAATTGTACATCCAGGAATTACTCCTCCGGCTGGCCACCAAGAACACCATGGAGTTCCTCGTAATCTCACCCCGAGACGGAGTACTTCGCGCCGAACTCGAATCAGCCGGTTTCTCAGTGCATCTCGGATCACCGATGCCGCTAGAGCCGAAACCGTACGTCGATCGGGTCACCGAACTCTGCAGCATACTGGCGACATGGCGGTGCGACGCCGTGCTGGCGAACACGCTGGCGACGTTCATAGGAATCGACGCCGCACTATCGTGCCAATTGCCGGTCGTTTGGGCAATCCACGAGTCGTTCGATATCGACGTCTTCAACGAAGCCTATTGGGGTCGCCAGCTCCCCACGGAGATCGGTGATCGAGCACGCAGCGCGCTCAGGGGGGCGGATCTCAACGTCTTCGTCGCGGATGCGACGCGCAAGATGTTCGAGAAAGCGGAACCAACCGCCCGAACCAGAACGGTCCGGTACGGCATCGACCTCGAGGCAATCGCGACGTATCAAGACACGCACGACCGCGAGGAGCTCCGCAGCGAACTGGGTTTCACTGATTCCGATCGAATCCTGCTGTGCATGGGAATGGTTCAGGAGCGAAAGTCCCAGTTTGCACTGTTGCACGCCTTCGCATCGATCCTCGACAAGAGCCCACACTCCAAGCTGATCATCGTTGGCTTCCAGCCAACGCCTTATGGTCTCGCCGTGCGGAAAACGATCGACGACCTGGACCTCGGAAACGCAGTACGACTAGTCGACGTAGACCCTGCCACCTACAAATGGTTCATGATTTCCGACATCCTTGTGAGCGCTTCGGACACGGAGTCTCTACCTCGATCCATCCTGGAGGCGATGGCTTTCGGCCTCCCCATACTTGCCGCCGATGTGTTCGGAATCCCCGAGGTCGTCGAAGACGGCATCAACGGCTGGCTGTTCGAAGCACGTAGTGGTTCCGCATTGTCCGCGGGACTCCTACGCGCAACCGCAGCAACGGATACAACGCTGGCCGAGATGTCGCGGGCATGCCGCGTGAGCTCCCGGGCATTCGATGGAGAGCGCTTCGCGGTCGAGTTCGAAGAGATTCTCATCGCCCTCGCACGAAAGGGTGCGAACGAACCTTAGACCATTGTGGGTTGCCCAATCGTCAACACACCGACCCGTCTCGGCCGCTATCCGCGGTGACCCAGCCGCACTATCAGGCCAGCGCCGACGGCGCGCGTTTTCCTGATCACAGACGCTACGCCCTCGGCGCGGTAGAGACCCCAAGCATTTTCCAACTTCCTGGCGGCTGCGCTTCGCCGGAACTTGCTACGCAACGACCACACGCGGTCAGATCGAACCTCGTACGGTTCCACGAATGCGGCCGACGCCGAGGGGTATTCGCTGTCAGCAACGGGTACCCATTGACTCTGCCTTCTCGGTCCCTCGCGATTCACGAGCTCTGCGGCATCCAACAGGTTCGCCAAATAGATCTCACCTTGCAGATGCGGCGACCATCGCAGTAGCGCTTCCCGTCGCGCCTGCGAGCCGACGTATCGGCGGACCGACAAGTCCTCCAGCAGCGTCGTCAGAGAGGTAATCCATTCTTCGGTCGTTGATGCGAGGAATCCGGTCCTTCCGTGATCGATCGCGTCACGGAACGGCTCGGTCGACGCGGCGACGACCGGAGTTTCCACCAGGGCAGCTTCAAGCCATTTGATAGCAGACTTCGCCTCGTTGAAACGGCTGTTCGCAGTCAATGGGGCGAGGCATACGTCCACATCGCGAAGCAGACGAGGCAGCTCGTACCAAGGCACAAAGGGAATCCGCTTGATTCGGTCGGAATACTGATCGAGTGCATCTGTCGGCGACAGATGTCCACCCAGCCACAGCTCGAGATCAGAGAACTTGGACATCATGGCTGCGACCGCCGGCTCAATGCTCGCCCAATCTGCGTCATGAGTGGTTGTGCCAGAAAAGTACCCGATGCGCAGCGGCCCCTTGGCTCGCTCGGTCATGAGCGCAGCGTCACTGGCCTGGGCCAGTAGGATTCCTACTCCATTGTCGAACTGTCGCGATGGCAATCCCGTCACTTCGGTTGCATGGCGACACAGTTCCGGGGTAGAGCCGATGAACATGTCGGTGGTCTCCATCATGGTCCGGTATCGAGCCACGCCATGCCACCAAAGTGACGCGTCCGATTCACTCAGACTGCCGAGTCCGTGTACTTCGTTCTTGAGATCCGGGTCAAAAATAAGGTCGTCGACGTCGTAAACGATCGGTACCGTGGAATTTTGAATCCGCACACTGCGAACCAGGTCAAGCATTTGCAGGGTCGCGGGGACTCTGTATATGACGATTGCATCGAATTCACGAGCGAGAAACGGGAGATCGGGATCCCGGTAGTGACGGATATCAACGTCGATGCCGCGCAAACGTAGTGCCTCCGCTGGCAAATGCGCACGATACCGAAGCGGCGCGCCTTGAATCCCGATGATGAAAAGCACTCGCCGGATGGCAATTTCCGATTCTGGTGTGCTACCCCGCTCCGATTCAGGACGCCGCTTGTCCGTGGACACAAGCTGGGAATACATGTCGATCAGCCCAGCTGTCTGGTCGGACAGTTCTCGAATCGTCGACGCCGACCCGCGCCCCATCATCCTGCGGGCGCTGGTCGGGTCCACAATCAGACTCCGCAAAGATGCTGCAAGTGCGTCGGAATCCGCTGCGGGAACGACAAGCCCGTTCCATCCGTGCTTGACGGCTTCCTCCGGACCCAACGTGTCGCTGCAGACAACCACAAGGCCCGCTGTCAGCGCTTCACGCGTCAGAATCGAGTGGGACTCACGCATGATCGATGGCAGGACGAGGACATCGTGCTCAGCCAATATCTCGGGAAGGGCAGCGGGATCATACGGCGGCAGAAAACGAACGGCTTTCGGGAGTGTGTTCGTTCGGGGTTCTGTCGTTCCATACATATCGAGACTCCAACCCGAAACATCGGAGAGTTCCCTCGCCGCTGCTTGGAGAAGGAGCGCACCCTTGAGGACTTCATTTCCGCCGGCGAACATCATTCGTAGTGGCTGCGCGTCATCGAATTCAGACTGCAGGACTGGAACCCCGGCACGTAGTTCACCGGTGGGGACCCCGTTCTCGTCCACCTCTAGTACCGCATTGGGCACCCCGTTCGCCCGAAGTACCCGCGCTGCGCTTTCCGATGGCGCAAGGATTACATCAGCGGCGAGGAGGTGTGACGCCAGCACCGAATTCCGCTCCGACAACCAACTACTTTCCACGGCACATGAACACACGCCACAACTTACAACGAGTGAACACGGCCTCAATTCGGATGACACCAGGAACTGACGCGCACAGAACCACCAGAAATCATGCATTGTCACGACGACACGTGCGCCAGAATTCTTCGCTGCGCGTACCAGCGATCCACCCAAAGTTTGGAGTGAATGGAGGTGAACTATATCCGGTTGAACCTCAGCAAGCCACTCGCAGAAGTCCTTCTCGACCTCGGGATTGACACTGTTCTTCGGATCGGCCCAGCCGATCCAGGGTGTCGTGACGATCCACCGTACTGTGACGTCGGCATCACGCTCGGTCCAGGTCGACAAGGGACGGAGGTTTAGATCGAGATGCCCTGCATAGACGTAACTCTCATGCCCCGATGCCGCAACCGCCCGCGCGAGGCGCTGGGGGGCGAGGGTGCCGCCGCTGATGAAATTCGGCGGATAGTGGGCCGACACCTGAACTACGCGCATTCATGAATCCTTCTGATACCTGCATCGAAATTCGACGCAGGATCCCACTGCAGCGAACTCGACTCACTTAGGGCTGATCATTCCTAGACTGCCCTAAACGTTTTCTGATCTTGAGGGCTATCGTACGAAGCTCTCCGTCCCGAAGATACCGCCATGCATTCGACAGACTTGAACGAAATGAGTCACTCAGAATCGAAGTCTTCACTGGATCGGGAGTGGTCTGCATGCGGTAGGCGTCAGGTGCTCGGCGCGGGTCCCGACAGAAATCGAGCAGGGGTGCGAGAACCACTGGCCATGTATATTGTTGCGCAACCTGCTCGACCCTTTCACGAATACGACCTCGTTCGGAGTCGTCCGTCAGCAATGCGATGAGCGCATCAGAAAGCGCTTCGACATCCTCGGGAGGAACCACGATTCCGAGCCCGTCTCTCGCAATGAGGGCGGAGAAGGTGTCGCCTTCCGTCGAGATCATCGGCAACCCGGCCCAGAGGTAATCGAGAATCCGAGTGCGGAAACTGAACGCAGTCTCGACGTGATCGAAATGCGTGCTGATACCGATCTCTGCGTCCAGGAGGTAGTTGCTCCGACTTTCGTAAGGCACCCAGTCCTCGTTGAAGAAGACATGCTTTCCCGTCAGGCCCAACTCGTCGGCCACACTGCGCGTCTTCAATGATATTTCAGACTCGGGTATGTCCGGATTCGGGTGCTTCATGCCGAGGAAGAACATTCGCACCTCTGGAACCTTCCAGCTGACCCGCTCGATCGCTCGGACGACGATGATTGGATCGAACCAGTTGTAGAGCCCGCCTCCCCATATCACGACCTTGTCGTCTGCCGCGATCCCAGGGACGCGCTGCTTCACACCAGGACCCGTCCGGGCAGGCTTTTCCGGAGACGTCCCGAACGGCACGACCGCTATCAGCTCCCGCAGCGATTGATCCATGTCATATGTGTCAGGATTGACTCGCCCCACGCCGGCGAGGTGTCCGATCCACAGATCACGCTGTTTTTCCGAGGCACACAGGAACATGTCGCCCCGCTCCAGTTGCTTTTGGAGTTCGTACCGGGCGGAGTCGATCGCAGCAACCCTCTGTTCCCGAGGCTTGAAGCGTTCAACTTCAAGCGATTCGAGATGAAATGGGTCGTACAGATCTACGACGATCACTTGCGGACAATCTCGCAACCAAGGGAAGTCGTTCATGAAGTATCCCTGGATCAGAACGACATCGGATCGACCGACTTCACCCTCGAGATCGTTCGGTCCGATTCCGACAGCCTGAAACCCTTCGCCCGCCCGGCTACAACCGCCGAATGCAACCAACCGAACGTCGTGCTCCTCCGACAGCGCCTTCGAGATCTCCCATGCGCGTATCGCGGGCCCAGCCATTTTTTCGCCGATGCGGTCCCTGGTCACCACGAGGACCCGAGTCATTGCGCAATCCTTTGCGTATTTTCGTTTGTCAGAGCCCATGCGGTGTTCATCCCCAGATAGCCTGCTGACGTCGTGAGGATGCCTCTACCTACATTGAGCCGGGCAACACCGCGCACTTCGTCGAAGACGTGCTGCATCGTTTCGTCATAGACCGTGCTGGTCAGTGTGTATTCGCCGGGAGCGAGCGGGAGGGAGTCCAGAATCAGCTCGGCTGCTCCACTTCCCTCGACACTGCCGACGATGAGTCTCTCTTCGCGCGTATTCCCAGTCCAGAGCTGCGTTCCGTCGGCGGATTCGAGGGAGATCGCGAAGACCGGATTGCTGATACGTTCATTGGCTGTGAAGCGCACGCGGATGACCACCTGAGAACCTGCGGGCACAACCCGGTCGAATTGCTCCCTGTTCCGGTCGAGTACCTCGACCGTGTCGACCACAGCCTCGCCGGATCCCCAACGGACCTTTCCGTCCTCGGTCGCGCGAATCCCTGCGCGAGTAGAGTCGAGGTACTTTTCGATCACCACGTCGGCCGGCCCGACTTCCTTGAGCTGCCCATGTTCGAGCCACACGGCGTGATCCGACATGTTCCGCAGCTGGCCGAGCGAATGGGACACGACGACAACGGTCCGGCCCTCGCGTCGGAACTGCGCGAACTTCTCCGCGCACTTCTCCTGGAACGCGGCGTCACCGACGGCGAGCACCTCGTCGACGAGGAGTACCTCCGGGTCGACGTTGATGGCGACGGAAAAGCCGAGGCGCACATACATACCGGACGAGTAGTTCTTGACAGGCTGGTCGATGAACTCCTCGACGCCCGAGAACGCGACGATCTCGTCGAACTTGCGCTCGACTTCCTTCCGGGTCATACCGAGGATCGAGGCGTTGAGATAGATGTTCTCTCGTCCGGAAAGCTCAGGATGGAACCCCGATCCCACCTCCAGCAGGGCGGCCATCCGGCCGTGCGTGGTGATCTTGCCGGAGTTCGGATACAGGATCTTGGCGAGACACTTGAGCAGCGTCGACTTACCGGAACCGTTGTCCCCCACCAACGCGAACGTGGAGGACGCCGGGACCTCGAGGGATACGTTCTTCAACGCCCAGAAGTCTTCGTGCACGGACAGTCGCCGCCGCATCACCGCACTCTTGAGTGACTGGTTGCGCTCGTGATAGATCCTGAACTTCTTGGAAACGTCGTCGACCACTACCGCCGGCGTGCTCATAGCGCCTCCGCCAATCCCTTTTCGTGCCGCTTGAAGATCCAATACCCCACCGCGAAAGTGCCTACCCCCCAGGCCACACACGCCATGCTGGTCGAGAGGTCGGGCCACCGGTTGTCGTAGAGCAGGTTGCGGAACACCTCGACGAAGTGCCCGATCGGATTGAGCTGATACAGGTCCAGTACGGTGACCGACCCGAAGAGCGGACCGATCCGGTCGGACTGTTCGGCAACGAGCGAAACGGGGTAGACGATCGGCGTCAGGTAGAACATCAACTGCAGGACGACCGTCATGATGTGGTGCGTGTCGCGGAAGTAGACGTTTGCGATCGAGAGCATCATCGAGATTCCGGTGGTGAACAACCACATGAACGCCATCGCGACGAGAACGAGCGGAATCCACGGCAACGGATTCGCGCCGATGACGAGCAGAACGACCAGCAGTACCAGCATTTCGATCGCCCACGTGTAGAGCCATGCGATCGAGTTCGATACGACGAGTGCGATGCGGGGGAAGTAGACCTTCTTGACCAGGTTCTCGTTGCCGACGAATGCGATCATCCCGCCGTTGGCGACGTTGGTGAAGAACGTCCACGGAAGCAGCGCGCACAGCAGCCACACGGCGAAGACGTCGACGCCACTCGGATCACCGGGTTCCGGCTGGATGCGGATGATGAAGGCGAACACCACCGTGTAGATGACCATCGCCGTGAGCGGATTCGCCAACGACCACAGCTGACCGAGCGCCGTCGCCTTGTACTTGCCCTTCACCTCGCGGCGAACGAGGTTGAGCACCAACTCGCGTGAGTCGACCAATTCACTGACTATCGACAACGGCAAGCGCCTCCTGCATCGGTGTTTTCTGCCGCGACCAGGACCTGAACGTCCCACTGGGCATGGCCCCCACCACCCTGCGCGTCGTCCGACTCTATCGGAGCGACCACTCCCCCGTATGACGTGGTGGTCATGCTGCCTCCCGTCTGCGGTTCCCCAGATAGCTGCGCAGGACCCGGTGGACCGACAGTTCCGCGCGGATCTGTTCACCGTCGGCGACGTCGCGCAGCCGGCCCGACAAGTGGCCGATCTTGCGGGCGGCAAGCAGGGGTCGCGACCCTCCGTCGGCCAGATGCTCCCAACCGGACTTGTCGACCTGTCCCCGCGTCCCCACGACCTGTGAGGGCGAAATCCGGTATCGCACAACCACACGGTCGTCGACGTCGATCGAATCGATCGCTGCGCCGACGAGAGAGAGCCACCGATCGTGCAGCCATCCGGCCGGCACGGGCGTCGCATACTGCACGAGGTGCGAGTCGATCATCATCGCGGCGCCGGTGGCCATCGGGTGACGCAGCAGCAGTCGCATCCGTTCGGCAGATGTCGCCTCGTTCCACGCGGCGGGCACCGGAAAGCGATCACGCAGCCTCGTGCCGGTGGGCACGCCGTCCTGATCGATCAGCATCCCGTCACCGACCGTGAGGAGAACGCGGCCCGACGACAGGCGGTCGCGCTGCATCGCCAATCGATCGGCTTCCCAGACGTCGTCCTGATCGGACAGCGCGATGTACCGGTATTTCGACGCGGCCCGCAAGCCTGCCTCGAAGTTCGCGGCGATCCGTGTGTACAGATCGCTCGTGCGGATCTCGGGAGCGCGAACGACCACCACCGGGATCGGTCCGTGGGTTGCGAAGTAGTCGACGACGAATTCGCTCGATCCGTCGGACGAGCGATCGTCGACGAGGTAGATCGCATCCGGTGTCGTCGACTGACCCGCAATCGAGGCGAGCTGCTGCTCGAGGAACCGCATCCCGTTGTGGGTCACCAGCACCACTGCGATGCCGTCGACGACCTCCGCATCGATCGACGAGCGGAGAGGGCTCGGAGCCGGACCGCTGTGGCCGAGAAGGAAGTCCCGTATGCCGGCGACCACCGCACGGAACTTCGCTCCGCGCGCATCTTCGATCGTCAACGCCAGGATGGTCGCGATCACGAGCCGACGCAGCGTCACGAGGAACCATCGTCGTTCCCGCCGGCCGTACCGCCGGAACATCACGAGGCGATTCCGGGTGATGTAGTACCGCCGCAGGGGGCTGTGGTGGGTCACCGAGACCCGGCGACCGAGGATACGGACGGATCCTCCGCTGCCGATCGGATGCGCAATCTGCACTCGATCGTCCGCGAACACCTGATACCCGTGAACCCTCAACCGCAAGCACAGATCCGTGTCGACCGCATCGATGACGAGCGATTCGTCCGTCAATCCGGCCGAACGCAACCCCTCCGAGTTGAAGACCGCTGCGGACTGGATGATCTCGGGTGTCGGCCGCAGTCCCTCGGAGGAGTCACGGTGGTACCGCATGCCACTGACCACCCCGGGACCGACGGCACCCCAGGCATGCGGTCGTGTCCTCTCCAGTTCATCGACCGCAGAGTTCATGGCATCGAACAGGGCCTCGTCGACCACGGTGTCCTGATCGAGCGTCATCACGAACCGCGCGCCCGCCGCCAGAGCCGCAGAGAATCCCAGGTTCAGGCTGTGCGCGATTCCCCGATTCTCGGGCTTCATCATCACCGTGACGTTCGGGCACGCATCCAAGTACCGGTAGAACGACGGATCGAGGGTGCGGCTGCCGTCGTCCACGACGTAGACCCGGTCCACGAGACGCGCCACCGTGGCGACTCGATCGAGGAGTTCGGTCGGGGGTTCGTAGCAGGCGAAGACGACAGCGTCGATCAGGGAAGTGTGCATCGGAGATCAGTACGCGCCTGCCCCGGCGACAACGGCCCGGACGGTCTTGACGACGATGAGCAGGTCCCCAACCATCGACCAGTTCTCCACATAGGACAGGTCGAGTCGCACCGACTCCTCCCACGACAGGTCCGACCGTCCGCTCACCTGCCACAGCCCGGTCATCCCGGGCTTGACGAGCAACCGGCGACGCACCGTTCCGTCGTATTCCGCCACCTCGCGCCGTAAGGGCGGACGTGGGCCGACCACGCTCATATCCCTGCGCAGCACATTGATGAACTGCGGCAGTTCGTCGATGCTGTACCGGCGCAACATTCGGCCCACGGGCGTGACGCGTGGATCTTCTCGCAGCTTGAACAGGACCCCGGCGCCTTCGTTCCTGTCCATCAGCGCCGCTACATTTCGGTCGGCACCGTCCACCATGGACCGGAATTTCAACATCATGAACGGTTGTCCGTCGAGACCGATGCGTACGGATTTGTAGAAGACCGGGCCTTTGCTGGTGAGTTTGATCGCGATCGCCACCGCAATCATCAGCGGACTCGCGACGAGCAGCACGAGAGCGGAAAACACCACATCGAATGCGGTCTTCGCGAAGCTCTTGGCACCGTGATATTGGGGTTTCTCCACATGGATGAGCGGGAGACCGGCGACCGGGCGCATTTCGAGGCGGGGCCCGGAAACATCGATGATTCCCGGAGCGACCACGAGGTCGATCTCGGAATCCTCCAATTCCCACAGCAGATCCCGAATACCGCGATGGCCCACCCTCTCGGTGTCTGTGATCACGACGGTGTCGGCACCGGTCTGCTCCAGCGCGGCGACCACGTCGATTTCGCTGCCGAGCACGGGGACCTCGGTGCCGGCCGAGCGGATCGTTCCGCCTCTACGGCCGTCGGAACCGGGGATGCAGGCCCCCACCACGTGGTATCCGTCGGCGGTCCCCCTCGAGAAGGATTCGATCAGGTCACGGATGGAGCGCTCGCCACCGACGACCAGCACCGCGGTCTGCAACTGACCGCGTTCGCGCCAGCGCGTCACTCGCCTGCGCCAGAGCCAACGGCCGAGAAGCAGGCCCCCCAATCCCGTCGGGAGGGCGATTGCGAGATAGAGGCGGGCCAGATCGAGCCCCGCGAGCAGCGCCACGATGGCGATGACGCCGAACATCCAGAACGTCGACGAGATGATCCGGCGGTACTCCTCGTCCCCGCTTCCCACCACGCGCGGGGACCGGGTGCGGAAGATCGCCAGGACGGACAACCACAGGGCAATCAGAACAACGGTCACGAGGCCGTAACCGACGAAACTGACGGCCTTGGACTGGACCTGCACATCGAAAGTCCCGAATCGGACCCACTGCGCCGCCAGGACCGCCACCGCCACGATCAACGTGTCGGTGATGACCAACCGCTTCACGTACGTCGCCGCCCACAGTCGACGCGCGACGGCACCCCGGTGGGATACGGCAATCGCATCTTCCGCGGATGCGTGCGTGGGCAGTGCCACGAACCCTCCTGGCACTCGAATTCTTGAACTCACGGAGCGTACAGAAGCCGGATCGTTATCAAGTTAAGATTCGTTACTTAACACCGCAAAGTGTGTTCCGTTACACACATTGCATCTGGATTCCACCGTGCGCAGGCAGCAGCACAGCGTTTTCCGTTATTCCACGTAACGATCACCTACCGCGTCGTTCGAACGGTCGAATTCCATTCCGCCGGCAGCGCGTAAGCAATTCGAAGTGATGTAATTCCGTGGTGCATAACGGAACCGACGTCCGGGGAACCGACAGGACCCGCGCCGGGCACAAATGCACGACCCCATCTCGTCGAGGAGTATGCGAGCGAATCCAGATGTCGATCTGCTACTCGTCGGCGCCCATTGCCGCCGCCAGCTGCGGCCACGACTCGTGCAACTCGTCCTGCCAGTAACCCCACGAGTGCGTCCCGAGATCACGGAACCGGACGGTCGCGGGGATGTCCAGTTCCCGCAGGCGGTCGGCGAGCCGGTGCGTGCAGACGTTGGTGGCCGCCTCGAGGAGACCACCCCACACGATCTGCTCGATCAGCCACGGTGCCTGCGGGGACCGGGGCAGGAACGGACTGTCGTGGGGGCCGGGGAGCCCGCTGCCGTTCGAAATGTACAGAGACAGGCCTCGCAGCTTCTCGGCGTTGAGGTAGGGGTCGTGCGCCTCCCACCCCGGGCCGTCGTAGGGCCCCCACATGTCCGTGGCGTCCTTCGCGCCGGCCACCTCGACGACGGACCGGACGTATGCCTGACCGAGGGGGTCGCTGGTCTGTGCGCACCCGCTGTACGACGCGACCGCCCGATACAAGCCCGGCGCCTGGATCGCCAGATCGAGCACGGACGTGGCAGCCATCGACAGGCCCGCGATCGCGTTGACGCCCGAGGCTCCGAGCGTGCGGTCCAGCACGGGAGGCAACTCCCGGGTGAGGAACGTGCCCCACTTGTTCGTGCCGGATGCGGGATCGTCGCGCAGCCAGTCGGTGTAATAGCTGATCATGCCCTCGGCGGGAATGACGACGTTGACGTTCTTGTCCGCGGTGAAGTCGAGGATGTCGGTCTGATTGAGCCAGGTCATCGCGTCCTCGCCGCCGCCGGCCCCGTTGAACAGGTACAGCGTCGGCCGCGGCACGCTCGGATCGGCGGGACGGATCACATTCAGGGTGATGGTGCGGTCCATCGCCGGGGAGTGCACGAACACATCCCAGCGCCGGTCCCCGACCTTCTCGATCCGCTCGACGACCGCGAGGCCGCCACCCGGTTCCACCACGGATCCCGGCGCAGCCCCGGCGGGAACATGGACGAGCGTCGCGAGCACGACACCGGCGAGCACCACTCCGGAAAGCCACGCCCGACGAAGCGCCGCGCTACCGGCACCGCCCTTCCGAAGAGTCTTCACGTCCGACAACCCCCGCAACCCGCCCCGACACGGACGGACGCACCGCATCCGTGTGATCAGGATTACGTAACGGAGGGGTAACGCGCAAGGATTTCGGCTTCTTTGCGCGGCTCGATGTTGATTCGCGTCAGGTCGTAGCCGTAGTGCTCGAGCACGCGACGATCCATGACGCGGCGCCACAGGGGCGGCACGAGCGAGACGAGGACGAGCACCGCGTAGCCGGCGGGCAGCTGCGGTGCCTCCGGCATGCTGCGCAACGTCTGATAGCGGCGCATCGGGTTCGCATGATGGTCGCTGTGTCGCTGCAGGTTGTAGAGGAACAGGTTGCTGCACACGTGGTCGCTGTTCCAGCTGTGAGGCGCGGCGACCCGCACGTAACGGCCGTCGGGCCGCTTCTCCCGCAGCAGACCGTAGTGCTCGAGATAGTTCACGGCCTCGAGGAACATCACGGCCATCACGGCCTGCACGACGAGCCACGGTGCGATCTGCCAGCCGAAGGCCGCGACGAGGGCCGCGTACAGCACGACACTCATCGCCCACGCGTTGAGGATGTTGTTGCGAACCGGATTCCACGGCGACCGTCCGCGGCGACGCAGCCGCGCGCTCTCGTAGCTCCAGGCCGAGCGCAGGCTGCCGATCACGGTCCGCGGCAGGAAGCGCCAGTAGCTCTCTCCGAAACGAGCGGTCGCAGGATCGTCGGGCGTCGCCACCCGCAGATGGTGACCGTGGTTGTGCTCCACGTAGAAATGCCCGTAGAAGGACTGGGCGAGCGCGACCTTCGCGAGGCGTCGTTCGAGCGTCGTCCGTTTGTGTCCGAGTTCGTGGGCTGCGTTGATACCCACCCCGCCGACGACGCCGAGCGTCGCGGCCATCGCGAACTTCTCGAACGGCCCCATCGGGCAGTTCACCCAGGTCCAGCAGCCGAAGACCAGTCCCGCGTACTGCAGCGGCAGGTACAGGTACGTGCACCGGCGGTAGTACTTGTCGCGCTCGAGGGACTTCATGACCGCCTCGGGCGGATTGGTTCGGTCCTCGTCGACGAACCGATCGACGAGCGGCGCGATCACGGCGATGACGATCGCCCCGGCCGCCCAGAAGACACCGAGGTGCAGGTAGCGCACGAGAATCCATGCCATGAACGGGCTCAGCGGAACGGCCAGTCCGAACAGCCAGAGATGGCGTTTCGGATCCCTCCATCGCGAACCGATCTCGTCGTCCATCGGCATTGCCGACCCCCCGGACACACCCAATTCCACCACATACTTCCAGCCGCATTGCTACGCGCCGGCTGTCCTCGCCCCCGAACACAGCCCCCATCGCCTCGAAGAGTAGTGCACGGAGGTTGGGCCCTCGGTGGTCCGTGACAGAGGCCACAAACAGCACAACGGTGGTGCCGGGTCCAATACCTGGGCACCACCGTTGTGAACGGGGAACGCGAATTCAGATGGCGCGGACGCCCTGCGCCTGCGGACCCTTCTGACCCTGACCGATCTCGAACTCGACGCGGGCACCCTCATCGAGAGTCTTGAACCCGGTGCCCTGGATCTCGGAGTAGTGGACGAAGACGTCCGGCCCCCCACCGTCCTGTTCGATGAACCCGAACCCCTTCTCCGCGTTGAACCACTTCACAGTTCCCTGCGCCATTTCCGCTGACTCCCTCTACATCCACACCCGGACGTCACCCCGACGCCGCGGTCAAGTGGCCATCATCGCACTGATTGTGACGATCGTCGCGGCAGACGCGTCGGAGGTTTCGGAAAATCCGGTTGAAATGGAGTTGCGCGCCGGTGGCACCATGGACGCCGTGACTATCGGAGAGCAAGGCCACCTTCACCACCGCATCACCCGCCCGCTCGAGCAGTCCTCGAAGCTGCAGAACGTGCTGTACGAGATCCGCGGGCCGGTACACGCCCACGCCGCGCGACTGGAAGCGGAAGGTCACCGCATCCTGAAGCTGAACATCGGCAATCCCGCCCCGTTCGGATTCGAGGCGCCCGAGACGATCGTGCAGGACATGATCGCCGCTCTCCCGCACGCCCAGGGCTACTCGGAGTCCAAGGGCATCGCGTCGGCGCGCCGCGCGATCGTCACACGCTACGAACTGGTGCCGGGCTTCCCCAAGCTCGACATCAACGACGTCTACCTGGGCAACGGCGTCTCCGAACTCATCACCATCACGATGCAGGCGCTGCTGGACGACGGCGACGAGGTCCTCATCCCCGCACCGGACTATCCGCTGTGGACTGCGATGACCTCCCTCGCCGGTGGCACTCCCGTGCACTATCTGTGCGACGAGTCCAACGACTGGAATCCGGACATCTCCGATATCGAGTCGAAGATCACCGATCGCACCAAGGCCCTGCTGGTCATCAACCCGAACAATCCCACGGGCGCGGTGTACTCCCTCGAGGTCCTGACGCAGCTGGTCGAGCTGGCCCGCAAGCATCAGCTGCTGCTGCTCGCCGACGAGATCTACGACAAGATCCTCTACGACGACGCGAAGCACATCTCGCTCGCGACGCTGGCCCCCGACCTGCTCTGCCTGACCTACAACGGCCTGTCGAAGGCATACCGGGTCGCCGGCTACCGCTCCGGTTGGATGACCATCACGGGCCCGAAGGAACACGCTGCCGGCTTCCTCGAGGGTGTCGATCTCCTCGCCTCGACGCGCCTGTGCCCGAACGTCCCGGCGCAGCATGCGATCCAGGTCGCGCTCGGCGGTTACCAGAGCATCGAGGACCTGATCCTGCCCGGCGGCAGGCTGCTCGAACAGCGCGATGTCGCGTGGGAACGGCTCAACGCGATTCCGGGCGTCAGCTGCGTGAAGCCGCGCGGTGCCCTGTACGCCTTCCCGCGGCTGGATCCGGAGGTGTACGAGATCCACGACGACGAGAAGCTCGTGCAGGATCTGCTGCTGCAGGAGAAGATCCTCATGGTCCAGGGCACCGGCTTCAACTGGCCGAACCACGATCACCTTCGGATCGTCACGCTGCCGTGGGCCCGCGACCTCGCCGTCGCCATCGAACGGTTCGGCAACTTCCTGTCGAGCTACAAGCAGTAGCGTTCACGCAGGTCACCGGCTCGGTCCGCGCTTCGGGCCGGGCCGCACCCGGCGTTCGCGGTGGGGTTCGCTCCGAATTTCCGGACACCGAAGCCCGCCGTGACACGCCCGAGACGCACGACACGCCGATCGTTGTGGAATGTATTTTTCGAGCCCTGCGGACGCATTTCCGCAGGTAGAAGGTCCCTAATAGGTCCCGAATCGGACAATCGGACCAAGCGGTGAGGCGAGACACACCTCAGAAGACTTTCCCGAACACGGACATAGGAAGTAAGTTTGTCCATGGCACGGCGCGACCGTGCCGGGCTCCCTGACCGACGCCATCCCCCCTGTGCGAGGTCAGGTGAAGGTGGCGGGGACACCCCCCCTGCTCCCCGCCACCACCAGCCCAACTCTTTCTCCTCCGGCCCCGAGCACATCGAACGCTCAGTCGCCACGGCCCGTGAATCTCGGCGGGAAACTCACTCGCGGTCACGATTGAACCACAGATTTTCTGGGTAAGCCACACAGAAGGCTCGTTCCGGGCCTATTTTTTCGTGCCTGTGGCACGATCTTGACGCATCAACTTGTGCGCAGAGCACAAATGAAACCCCCAATGGAGCCTGGACGGCCGTGCCCCCGTCCGGACATCCCGCAGAGGGTGGCTAGCCTGTCCCGGTGAGTCACGGACACGGACACGGGCACGGGCACGACGGTCCGGTCCCGCTCGGCCCTACTGCGGCCCGGGTGGTCGTCGGACTGCTGACAGCCATCGGCATCGTCGTTCTGCTGGGCACGGCCGCCCTGTGGCCCAGCAGCAGGTCCATCGACATTCCCGCGCCCTTCCAGACATCGGGCGGCGGCGCCGTGGTCACCGAGGCGGGCACTGTCGTCACCCAGGACACCGGCTCGTGCGGGAGCACCTCCTCCGGCCGCGTGTTCACCGGCAACCCGGTGCCGCCCGCGACCGACGCCTACCAATGTGCCCGCAGCGTGATCGCCATCGAATCGGGTCCCAACGAGGGCACCCGGACCCTGCTCGAGATCGCCCCGGGCCCGGGACAACCGGAGTTGCACGCCGGGGAGAAGATCCGGCTGGTCCGGCAGACCGATCCGTCGGGCGCAACCCAGTACTCCTTCTACGACTACGCCCGCGGACTGCCCATCACCCTGATCATCGTCGCGTTCGCCGTCGTGATCGTCGTGGTCGCACGGTGGCGGGGGTTGAGGGCCCTGCTCGGTCTGCTCGTCGCGTTCGGCGTACTCGTCGGTTTCATGCTGCCGGCACTACTCGACGGAAAACCGGCCGTGCCGGTCGCGCTCGTCGGCGGGTCGCTCATCCTCTACGCCGTGTTGTACCTCGCGCACGGAGTGAACCTGCGTACGAGTTCGGCGCTGCTGGGCACCCTGGCGTCGATGGGCCTCGCGGCGCTGCTGTCCTATCTGGCGATCCGGCTGACCAATCTGACGGGCCTGTCGGAGGAACAGAACACCGACGTGCAGTTGTACCTCGAGCACGTGAGCATCACGGGTCTGCTGCTCGCCGGATTCATCATCGGATCGCTCGGTGTCCTCAACGACGTCACGATCACGCAGGCGTCGTCGGCGTTCGAACTCGCGGCGATCGACCCGTCCGCGAGCCGCCGCGAGGTGTTCACCTCCGCGATGCGGGTCGGTCGCGACCACATCGCGAGCACCGTCTACACGCTGGTGCTCGCGTACGCCGGCGGCGCGCTGCCGCTGCTGCTGTTCTTCAGCATCGCCGGACGATCGATCTCCGACGTCCTCACCGGCGACGCGGTCGCCATCGAAATCGTGCGGGCCTGCGTGGGCGGCATCGCCCTGACCCTGTCGGTGCCGCTGACCACCGCGATCGCGGCGCTGCTCGCCCGGCCCGTCGGATCGGGTGGCGGGGCCGCGCCCGTCGTCGAACGACCCCGTCGGGAACCGACCCGCGGGCGGCACGCCCGCTGATCACTGCCCGGACATCACCGTGCGGGCAGCTCGATCCGGGGCAGCTCGATCCGCGGCAGCTCCACCGTCGGCAGGACGGGGACCGGGATGTTCAGCCCAGGGATCATCGGCGGGGGCGGCGGCGTCTCGGGGGCTACCGGCACCTGCCGCTGCGTGGTCGGTTCGGGTTCCGGCTCTTCGGTGGTCGTGGTGACCGGTGCCGGCGCCACGGCGGGCCTCGGTGACGGCTTCGACGACGGCGGCGTCGTCACCACCGTCTCCGCGGGAGCGGACTCGTCGACCGGATCCGAACCGAAGACGCTGTTGCCGGCTCCGAGGGCGACACCGATCAGGGCCACCACCATCAGAGCGGTTCCCGCGAGGCCCGCGCCGCTGATCTGCTTGCCGCTGACCCGGGGTCCGCGGGCTGTGAGCATCCCCAGCCAGGACCGCGATTCGTCCGCGTCCGCGGCATTCGCGGGCTTCTCCTTGGGACGGGCGATCCGATCGGTGCGCTGCTCGGTGCGCCGGTCCGTGGCTGCGAATCCGCTGACACCGGCCTGCGCCCCGGCCGGGCGCGCGATGCGCTCGGTCGCCGCCGGCGGCGGGACGATGCGCGTGGTCATGCCCGGTATCGAGTCCTTCGGCCGACCGGCAAGGAGAGCGCCGCCCTTCGCGAGGACCAGCTCCGGCTCGTGCGGCACCACCAGCGGCAGCCGCAGCCAGGACCGCAGGACCTCCTGGACGAGGGGGATGTGCGCGCCGCCACCGAGCAGCACGATCGCCTCCGGATCCCGGCCGGCACGCTCGACGATGTCGCGGACGAACCGCGCGGACGATTCGACGCACTGCGCGATCAGCGGGTCGAAGGTGTCCCGCGACATGAGAATGAGCCCGGCAGCTCCCGGCACCGCGACCGCGTCGCTCGCGGACAGCTGTTCCTTCGCCTCGCGGCACTGCGCGTCGAACTCGGTGACGGTCGCCGGATCGTCGGGCAGCCACACCCCGTTCGTGCCGAGCTGGTGTTCGCGGATCGCAGCGTCGAACACCCGTCCCCCGACGGTGTCGGTGCGTCCCGCGAGGACCTCGCCGGACGGAAGGTCGACGACGGTCACGGTGAGGCCGGAATCGCCCAGGTCGTAGAACACCGCCGTGTCGGTGCAGAGCTCACCGCTGGCACGCAGATACGCCAGCGCCGCCTCGGACTCGGAGACCAGGTCGAACCTGTCGAGACCCTGTTCCGCCATGGCCTTGCGGATCCGGTCCGCCTGCGCCGCGTCGCGGTACACCACACCGAGAGCGTCGATCGGCTCCCCCGCCACGCCCGTCTGGAACAACACGCCCAAGGTCTGTGCGGCGAGACGGGCGGGGTCGTCGCGACCTGTGTCCACCACCTGGAACTGAAATCCCGCCGAGGGCGTGGTCCGGTCGATCGGACGCACGATCCGGACGGCGCTCTCCCCAACGGTCACCCCGAGTACCGAACTCATCAGCCGCCTTCTGCAATTCCGGCGCCGCTCCAGTGCTCACCCCCGGCGCCCCAAGACGCCCCGATGTTACCCAACGGTCTCGATACGGCATACGGGCAATTGAGGGGACTCGATTCCACCGCTGTGGTACGGCTCCGCGCGGCGGGCCGGGCGGTGCATAGGATCAGGCGATGCGGGTCCTCTTCGTATGCACGGGAAACATCTGCCGATCGCCCACGGCCGAGCTTCTGACCACGGCGTTCGCCGCCGAGGCCGGGCGACCGGATCTCTCCGCGCACAGCGCCGGCACCCGCGCCCTGGTCGGTCACGGTATGGAATCGACGGCCGCGCTGGTGCTGCAGCAACTCGGCGGCGACCCGCACGGATTCACCGCCCGCCGGTTGACCCCGGCCATCGCGGAGGACGCCGACCTCGTCCTGACCATGTCCGAAGCCCATCGCTCGGCGGTGATCACCGCGGCCCCGCGGATGATGCGCGTCACGTTCACCCTTCGCGAGGCAGCCCGGCTGCAGCAGGCCAGTGGCGCCTCGACCGTCGCAGAACTGTCGGCGGCCCGGGTACACGCGACGGCACCCGGGCTCGACGACATCACCGATCCGATCGGCTGCGACGAAGAGACCTTCGCCACGGTCGGAAGCGAGATCGCAGATCTTCTACTGCCCCTGCTGACCCGGATCCACGACTGAGCTTCCGTTGAGCGGCCGCATCCGCGCCTGCACCACCGGCCGCTCCCCTGCCCGGGGAAGCACCACCTCCGGATAACTCGGCGCCACCGTGTAGGCGGGGACCGGGTTCGGGACCGGTGCCGCCTCCGACTCGACGCGCGGGGCCGCCACGACCGTGGCGGGGGTCGTCGCCTTGCCGGAATCGTCGGACTCGTAGAAGTACCGGTATTCGTAGGCGCCGGGCCCCTTCGACGGGGTCATCGTGATGATGGTGCCGAGCACCCGCACACCGGCACTATCGAGATTGCCGACGGCGCGGACCATCTGTTCGCGCGTGGTCTTGCCGTGTCGTGCGATGACGAGTGCGCCGTCCGCGGCGGCACTGAGCACGACCGCGTCGGTCACCGGCAACAGCGGCGACGCGTCGATGATCACGTAGTCGAATCGTGCGCGGAGTTCCGCGATGACATGCTTCGCGGTTGCGGATCCGAGGAGTTCGCTCGGGTTGGGAGGCAGCGTCCCCGCGGCGAGCACCGTCAGATTCTCGAAACGAGTCGGCTGCAGCACATCGTCGAGCCCGGCCCGGCCGGACAATACGGTGCTGAACCCGGCATCGCCGAGCACACCGAGGTACTTCGAGACCCGCGGCCGGCGCAGATCGCCCTCCACCAGCACCACCGAATGCCCCGCCTCGGCGAGCACCAGGGCGGTGTTGATGGCCGTGGTGGTCTTGCCTTCGGCCGGGAGGGCGCTGGTGACGACGAGAACACGGGGCGGGTTGTCCACGTCGAGGAATTGAAGATTGGTGCGCAGCTCGCGATATGCCTCGGCGCTACCGGAATTCGCGTCCCGGAAGACGATCGCCACCTCGTTCTGACGCTCCTTGTCGAGCGGGATCGTCCCGACCAGGCCGGCACCGGCGATGTCCTCGGCCGTCTTGCGATCCTTGACCGTGTTGTCGAGACGGTCACGCAGGACGGCGGCACCGATGCCGAGCAGAAGACCGACCAGAAGCCCGAGCACCAGATTGCGTTTCGTGTTCGGGGACACCGCAGCGGCCGGGGTGGTCGCGTACTGCTCGACGACGACGCGTGCCGCGGGCGCGCCCCCGTTCTCCGGGGTCTCCAGTTCACGTGCCATCATGACGAATTCGTCGGACAGGGCGTTCGCCAGATCGCGGGCGCGCTCCGGGGACGTGTCCGTGAGCGTGGTGTCGATGAGCACGGTGTCCGGCGCCGACGACGCCTTGACCTTGGCCGCGAGCCCGGCCGGAGTCAGATCGGTGATCCCGAGAGCGTCGAGCGTCCGTCCCGCCACGGTCGTGCCGGTGAGCAGCTTGGTGTACGAGGCGACGCGTTCCTGCGAAAACCGGTTGCCCTGGTAGATCTCGCTGACCGACGCGCCGGACGAGGTCGACACGAACAGCCGCGTCGATGCCTGGTACTGCGGTGTCGCGAGGAGCGAGGCGCCGAGTGCGCCGAGCAACACCACGACCGTCGTCACGGCGATGATCTTCCATCGTGCCTGCAGAATTCGCAGGTAGTCGTGTACTTCCATCAGGGTGTCTCCCTCGTTCCGATGACACTGCTACTACGCCCGGCGGGCGTGAATTGGTGGCAATTACTGTGAAACTGCCCGTGCTGCATCAGCGCGGACCCGATCCGGCGAAGCGCGTCCGGCGTCGTCAGATCCGAATGTGCGAACGGCAGTGGATGTTCCACCACACCATCGGTCGCGTGGCGGTTCCACGCCGCGGCGAGCGCGGCCGGCCCGCGGTGCTCGGATTCGGCCGTGAAGAGATGGATCTCACCGTCGTGGACGCCCGGAACATGCTGGCGCAGGGCGGTTTCGACGGTCACCGCCGCGGTGTCCGCACGCTCGCGAACCCGGGCGACGAGAGCGTCCGGCAATCCGGTGGTGTCGATCTCGGATTCACCGTAGGCAGGCTCGGGCACGTCCGGCACCAACTCCGCCGGGAACGTGTCGAGCAGCGCGAGCAGTGCGACGCGGTGTCCCGCCGCGCGCAGCTGCACCGCGATCTCGTGCGTGATCGTGCCGCCGGCGGACCATCCGAGGAGATGATAGGGACCGTCGGGTTGCACGGCGCGGATCCGGTCGACGTAGTGCGCGGCCAACTCCGAGATCGAGCCGGGGATCGGATCGAGTCCGACCGCCTGCAGCCCGTACACGGGTACACCGTCCAGATGCGCAGCCAAACCGGCGTAGCACCAGGACAATCCGCTGATCGGATGCACGCAGAACAGGGGCCGCACGTCCGGGTCACCCGCCCCGAGAGGCACCAGCACCCCAAGGGGGTCCGGATTCGCGGTCGCGGTGGCGTCGCAATCGATCCGGCGGGCGAGCTCGTCGACAGACCGGGCGTCGAACAACCAGCCGACCGGAACGGTGCGCCCGAGCGCCTCGGACAACTCCCCCGCGACCGCGACGGTGCCGAGCGAACTGCCACCGAGATCGAAGAATCCGCGGTCGGCCGATACCGCGTCGACCGGGATGCCGAGGTGCTGCGCGTAGACGGCGGCGACGGTGCGCGCGGTCGGTCCGCTCGGTGGAACGTGGTTCGCGGCGAACCACGAGGGGTCCGGTGCCGGTAGTGCCGCGCGGTCTACCTTGCCGGACGGCTGCAGGGGCAGTGCGTCGACGACGGTGACGGTGGCCGGTCGCAGATGACGCGGCAGGTGCGTGGCGAGCCGGCGGCGCAGACGGTCCGGATCGGGACGGCCCTGGACATACGAGGCGAGACAGATGTTTCCGTCCGCCGCGGGCACCGCGACGGTGACCGCGGCGTCGACGTCCTCGGCGGCGAGCAGCACCGCGTCGACCTCGGCGGGTTCGGTCCGGATACCGTGGATCTGCACCTGGTCGTCGACCCGTCCGACGTGTTCGAACTCGCCGGTGGCGCCGACCCGCACCAAGTCTCCGGTGCGGTATATCCGGCCGCCGGGTTTGCCGAAGGGATCGGCGACGAATCGCGTTGCGGTGAGGCCGGTCCGACGGTGGTATCCGCGGGCGAGCCCGGCGCCGGTGACGTACAGCTCCCCCACCGTTCCGCGCGGAACCGGGTGCAGCCGCGCGTCGAGAACGTAGCCGGTCGTCCCCGGAACGGGAAGGCCGACAGTCGGTTTCGTCGGGGTATCGGTCAGCGGCCCGGCACACGAGACCATGACGGTCAGTTCGGTCGGCCCGTACCCGTTGAAGAGGCGGTGCCGCGACCAGCGCCGGGCGAGCGCCGGATGCAGGGTCTCGCCGCCCGCCATCACCGTGACGGGTGGCAGCGTGTCCGGGTCGAGGGTGGCGAGCACGGTCGGCGTGAGGCAGAAGTGATCGACGCGCGATTCGATCAGGAGGTGCTGCAGTGCCGGACCGGCGAACGATTCGTCGTCGGCGATCACCAGCGTGCCGCCGTGCGCGTGCGCGCCGAGCAGTTCCAGAACAGCGGCATCGAATGTGGTCGACGCCGCCTGCAATACGCGGTCGCCGGGGAAGAGCCCGAGCCGTCGGCGGTGGACGTCGACGAGCGCGGTGATTCCGCGATGCGGCACCGTCACACCCTTCGGAGTGCCGGTGGTGCCCGAGGTGTAGATGACGTACGCGAGGTCGTCGACCGTCTGCTGCGGTTCCGGCGGCGGGGACCCGGCGTACGAGCCGGTCATGTCGATCCATTCCACCGCCCCGCGGCCCGACCGGCCGGCCGGGGCGGCGTGCGGCACGGTCAGGCCGACGGTCGCACCCGAATCGCCGAGGATCGCCGCGCTCCGCGCGGGCGGCTGGTGGACGTCGACCGACACCCAGGCCGCCCCGACCCGCGTGACGGCCCAGACGGCGAGCGGCCAGTACGCACCGCGCGGCACCGCGACGGCGACGAGGTCGCCGCGGCCGACCCCGCGCGCCACCAGTTCGGATGCGATCCTCCCGGCGCGCGCGTCGAGTTCGGCGTAGGTCCATGCGACCGATCCGGCCTGCACGGCGATCGCTCGAGGATGGGCGACGGCCGTACCGGCCAGGATCTCCCGCAGGGTTCTCGGGGTCACCTCGGCCGCGCCGATCGGCTCGACGTCGGGGACGGCGAGGTCGCCGACGGGTCGGCCGGGGGTGGCCAGCGCCGCGTCCAGCAGCGCCACGTACTCCGCGAGGAGGGTCTCGACGGTCGTGGCGTCGAAGAGGTCGGTGGCGTAGACGACGCGCAGGTCGAGTCCGTGCGCCTCGTCGCCGGTGTGGTCCTCGACGATCTCCCAGGACAGGTCGAACAGTGCCGGTGGGGTTCCCAGCTCGGTGTCGCGAATGTGCATGCCGGGCAGCTGGGGCACGGGGTTCTCGGCTCCACCGGGGCGATGGGTGAGCATCACCTGGAACAGCGGATGGTGTGCGCTGTCGCGGTGCGGGGCCATCCGCTCGACGACCTGCTCGAACGGGACGTCGGCGTGGGCGAGCGCACCGAGGTCGGCGGCACGCACCCTGCGCAGCAGGTCGGTGACGGTGGCGGCCGGGTCGACGGGGGTGCGCAGCGCGACGGTGCCGACGAACATGCCGACGAGTGCGGACAGCCGCGGATCGCTGCGTCCCGCGACCGCCGTGCCGACGACGATGTCCGATCGACCGCTGCGGCGGGCGAGCAGCGCCGCGAGGACCGCGTGGAGCAGCATGAAGGTGGTCACGTCGTGGGCGCGGGTGACGGTGCGCAACCGGGTGTGGAACTCCGCGTCGAGGTGTACTGCGGTCGCATCCCCCTCGAACGTCGGCCGGGCCGGGCGGGGACGGTCGGTGGGCAGCGGGAGCGGCGTGTCCGGTACCCCTGCCAGGGTCGTCGCCCAGTAGTCGAGCTGACGGTGCGCCGCCGAGCCGGGTTCGGTGTGGTCTCCGAGGAACTCGTGCTGCCGGCGTGCATAGTCGCGGTAGGTCACCGGCAGCGGTTGCCAGGTCGGCGGCGTTCCGCCCACGCGAGCCCGGTAGGCGGTCTGCAGGTCGGCGAGCAGGGGCCCGACGGAGGCACCGTCGAATGCGATGTGATGGACCGCAGCGACGAGGATGCGATCGTCGCGGGCGACGTCGAGCAGGCGGATGCGCAGCGGTGGTTCGGTATCGAGGTCGAACGGCGCGGTGAGCGTCTCGGTGACGGCCCGATCCGGGTCCGATGTCGAAATATGTTCGAGGACAGGATAATCCACGAGTGCGAAATTGCCGTCGGGATAGGCGGTGCGCAGGATCTCGTGACGGTCGCACAGATCGCGCACGGCCGTAGCGAGGGCATCGACATCGAGGTCGCCGGTCACGCGCAGGACCACCGGGACGATGTAGCGCGCGTCGGGCTCGGTACGCGACAGCAGCCACAGGCGTCGCTGGGCGGGGGCGATCGGCACCGGGCCGGTCGTGTCGGCGCGCCGCAGCGGCGGCGGCACCGGTCCGGTGGTGACGTGGGCGGCGAGCGCGGCGAGGGACGGCGCCTCGAGGACCGCCCGCGTCGGCACCTCGGTCCCGAACGCGTCCGACAGGCGGGCGGCGAGAACGACCGCGCCGAGGGAATCGCCTCCGGCGGCGATGAATCCGCGGTGCGCGGCCGGACGGATGCCGAGCACGTCCTCGGTGATCGTGACGACCAACTTCTCGGCGGCGGTCGATTCGGGTTCCGCGACCTCGACTGCTGCCGTGTCGAGCCCGGCCAACGCGGCGAGATCGAGTTTGCCGTTGGGGGTGACGGGCAGCTGCGGCACCACCCGCACTCGTGACGGCATACGTTGTGGCGGAACAATTTCCGCGATCGCGGCGGTGACCTCGTCGGCGGTGACGCCGGTGGCGGCGAACGCGACGAGCGCATCGTCGACCGCGACGACGGCAGCCTGCCGGACGCCGTCCACGCCGAGCAGCGCAGCCTCGAGCTCGCCGGGTTCGATACGGACCCCACGGATCTTCAGCTGCCGGTCGGTCCGGCCGAGATACGCGAGGGTTCCGTCGGCGCGGCGGTGCACGCGGTCCCCGGTGCGGTACATCCGTTGCCCGCCGGCCGCCGCGACGAACCGTTCCGCGGTGAGAGCCGGGGCGTCGAGGTAGCCGAGCGCCAACCCGGCGCCCGCGAGATAGAGCTCACCGACCGCGCCATCGGGCACCGGGCGCAGGCGCGCGTCCAGAACGTGTGCGGTCGTGCCGGGAATCGGCTCGCCGATCCCGGCCGCCCCGTGACCGTCGATTTCCGTGAGGGTCGCGACGATCGTCGACTCGGTCGGCCCGTACGCGTCGAGCATCAGCCGGCCCGCGGCCCAGCGTTCGGCGAGCGGGGCGGGAAGGGCTTCACCGCCGGATGCAACGACCCGCAGGTCGGGCAAACCGGCCGGATCGAGGGTGCCCAGCACCGTCGGCGTCGACAGGTAATGGGTGATGCGTTCCTCGCGCAACAGCCGGTGCAGGTCCTGCCCGGCGTACACGTCCGACGGTGCCACGACGAGGGTGGCGCCGGTGGTGTGCGCGAGCAGCACCTCGAGCAGCGCCGCGTCGAACGCCGGGTGGTATCCCTGCAGCACCCGGTCGCCGGGGCCGACGCGGTAGCGAGCCGCGGCCTCGGCCGCCAGCGGTGCGAGTCCCTCGTGGGTGACGGCGACCAGTTTGGGGGCGCCCGTCGAACCCGACGTCGCCACGATGTACGCGACGTTCGGCGGGCAGGTGGTGGCGGCCGCGGATCCCGTGAAGGCGGCGCCGGTCTTGGTCGCCGCCCACAGGGCGCGGATACGGTCGGCGCTGCGTGTCTCGCCGAGCGTGACGACGCTGCCGGGACCGATTCCCGTGGCACACCATTCGGCGGCGAGTGCATCGGACGCGGCGTCCAATTCCCGGTACGTGAGCGCGATTCCGTCTCCGCGCACGGCCTCTCGTGCGGGGTGGGCCGCGGCCGCCGCGCGCAGGAGGTCGGCGAGGAGGCGCGGCGCAACCGGCGCGCCACCGGTCAGTGGCGGGGCGGCGACGTCGAACGGTACGTCGCCGACAGATGCGTGCGGATCGTCCACGAGCCCGGCGAGCACGGCGGTGAACCGCCGGGCCAGCGTCCGGGCCGTGGCGTCGGCGAACCGGGATCGATCGAACCGCAGCGTCGCGAGGTATCCGTCACCGCTCGGGGCGAAGGTGAACTGGAGGTCGAATTTCGTTGTGTCGTCAACGATTTCGCGCGCTGCGATGGTGAGATCCCCGAGCTGCGCGTGGCCGGGATCGAAGTCCTGCATCGCCAGCGCCACCTGCGGCGGCGGTCCCGTGAGCATTCCGGCGAGTTGCTCGTAGGGCACCGTCGCGTGATCGAGGGCCGCGACGTCGAAGGCACGGACCGCTTCGACGAGTTCGGTGAACGACCGGTCGGGAGCCACTGCGGTGCGCAGGATCAGGGTCTCGACGAACGGTCCGACGAGGTCGTCGAGTTGCGCCCAGCGGCGGGTCGACACGACGGCGGCGACCGCGACGTCGTGCTGGGCACCGACGCGGGCCAGCAGCACCGACAGCGCGGCGTGCACGACCATGAACTCGGTGGCGCCCGTCGTGCGGGCGAGCGACGCGACCGCGTCGCGGACGGGGGCCGGAACGGCGAATTCGATCGTCCCCGCGACCGGCTCGCCGCCGGTGTGGTCGGTGGGGAGTTCGGTAACGGTCAGTCCGTCGAGGGCGCGCTGCCAGTGGTCGACGTCCGCGGCGGGAATTCCGCGCGCGTGCTCCCAGAGCGCGTAGTCGGCGTACTGCAACGGCAGCGGTAGCCACCGGGGCGCGTGCCCGGCGGTGCGGGCGAGATAGGCCTCGGCCAGATCCCCGAGCAGCGGTCGCAGCGACGCACCGTCCGCCAGGGAATGGTCGACGTCGAGATGCAGGACGTGCAGGTCGTCGCCGAGCCGTTCGAGCTCCACCCGGATCGGGGTGTCGGATCGGCCCGCGGTCGTCGGCGCGCGGCCGGAATCGCGGGATCGCACGACCACCGAGGGACGTTCGTGTACCTCCTGATGCACGTCCGTGCCGGCCACGACGTATCGGGTCCGGAGGATCTCGTGCCGGTCCAGCACGTCGCCGATCGCGGCGTCGAGAGCGACCGGGTCGAGCGGGCCGCCGAGCCGGATCTCGGCCCGTAACCGGTACGCCCCGGGGTCGAGGCGGCCGAGTCCCCACAGGCGTCTTTGGGCGCGGCTCAACGGGATGAGCGACGGCCGGGGCGCCACCGCGACCGGTCCGGCAGCGACGTCGAACCCTCCCGCATCGATCGCCGCGGCGAGCGCCTCGACGGTGGGATGGTCGAACACGGTGCGCAGCGGCACGGCGATGCCGGTCTCCTCACGCAGCCGTCCCACCAGGACCGTGGCCAGCAGCGAGTTCCCGCCGACGGCGAAGAAGTCATCGTCACGTCCCACCGGCGCGCTGCCCCCGAGGACGTCGGCGCAGACACGGGCCACGAGGGATTCGGTTCCGGTCCGCGGCGCGGAGCCACCGCGGCGGGCCGATGCCGGCAGCGCGGCCACGTCGAGTTTGCCGTGCGATGTGAGCGGCAGCGCGTCGAGGGTGACGACGACGGACGGAATCAGGTGACCGGGCAACGTCCGAGACAACCGGGACCTGGCCTGCCCGGCGTCGACGTCCGCCGGGACGACGTACGACACGAGCGCCCCGTCGCGCACCACGGTCGCGGCCTGTTCGACCCCCGCGAGGCGACGCAGCGCGGCATCCACCTCGCCGGGTTCGATGCGGACACCCCGCAGCTTGACCTGGCCGTCGCTGCGACCGCGGTACTCGAGGGTGCCGTCGCGGCGCCACCGTGCCCGGTCGCCCGTGCGGTACATCCGGCCGTGGTCGGTCGCGACGAAACGCTCCGCGGTCCGCCCCGGTGCCCCGCGATAGCCCTGGGCGAGCCGCTCCCCCGACAGATACAGCTCACCCACCACTCCGACGGGCACCGGCCGCAGCCGGTCGTCCAGCACCACGGCCGCGACTCCGCGCACGGGGTGACCGATCACCGGTGTGTCCCCGGGCGTCAGCGGCGCCGAACAGGTCGCGAAGACCGTGGCCTCGGCGGGACCGTAGCCGTTGTAGAGCGCACGGCCGGTACCCCACCGGGCGACCGCTTCGGCGGGGACCGTCTCGCCGCCGAGCATGAGCACCCGAAGATCCGGGAGGTCACGGGCGGGCAGGCTCGCGAGCACGGACGGCGTGAGGCACGCATGCGTGATGCGTTCGCGGGCGAGCAGATCGCCGAGACCCGCGCCGCCGTAGCTGTCCGGGCCGGCTACCACCAGCGTCGCACCGGCCGTGCCCGCAACGAGCAGTTCGAGCACTGCGGCATCGAAACTCGGTGCGGCGACCTGTAACACGCGATCGCCCGGTCCCGCCGCGAAACGCTCGGTGAGGTCCGCGACGAGTGCCGCGACCGCGCGGTGGCCGATCGTGACTCCCTTGGGATTCCCGGTGGTACCCGAGGTGAACACGAGGTAGGCGGGCGCGTCCGGGTGCGGCTCCGGAACCTCGGCGGGTTCGGCCGCGACCGCGCCGGTCTCGTGGATGTCGAGCCACTGCACCGATGACGGCAACGAGTCCTTCTGTGCTGCAACCCCGTACATCACGCCGTCGAGCATCGCGGCGAGCCGTCCGGTGGGTTGTGCCGGATCGACGAACATCGGCGCGGCACCGAGGCGGGCGATGCCCCATGTCGCGACGACCGTTTCGAGCGACCTGGGCAGGGCGCACACGACGACGTCCCCGGTTCGCGCTCCGGCTGCCCGGAGCCGGGCCGCGAGATCTTCGGCTCGGTCGAGCAGCTGGGGGTAGGTCAGCTCCCGCGACCCGTCGCGCACCGCGCCGCCGGCGCCCGCGCGCGCGGCGCCGGCGGCGAACAACTGCCACAGCGAGTGCGGCTGCGGCGCAGCCGGTCCCACCGCCGGGGCCGACGCGGCGCGTTCCCGGGCGGAGAGCAGGTCGATGTCGTCGATCCGCGTCTCCGGATCCGCGACGACCGCACGCAGGATCGTGTCGAAGCGCTCCGCGAACGTCGCGACCGTATCGTCGTCGTAACAGTCTGCTGCGCAGGCGAATTCCAGCTCGATACCGGTCGCGGTCTCCGTGACCGTGAGCTGCACGTCGAACTTCGCGTGGTCGTCCGGACCCGGCGCGACCGTCACGGCGACACCGGGCAGGACGACATCCGCGACGGCCGGGCGGCGGTGCGACAGCGCCACCTGGAACAGCGGGTGACGTGCCGCCGTGCGCGGCGGATCGAGCCGCTCGACGAGTGTCTCGAACGGCGCGTCCGGGTGGGTGTAGGCGTCGACATCGACGGCACGGACCTGGGCAAGCAGATCCGCGAACCGCACCCCGGGCTCGACCCGGGTGCGCAGCACGAGGGTGCCCGCGAACATCCCGACGACGTCGTCGAGCCGCGGATCCGACCGCCCCGCGACGACGGTGCCGATCGGGATGTCGCGACCGGCACCGTGCCGGACCAGCAACGTCGCGAGGGCCGCGTGCACCACCATGAACACGGTGGCGTCGTGGTCGCGTCCCAGCCGGACCAGCTGCCCGCTCAGGTCCCTGTCCAGGAGCAGCCGGTGAACGGCGGCACGGCCGCTCGCATGGGCGGGGCGCGGACGGTCGCCGGGCAGGGTGACCTCGTCGGGCAGATCGGCCAGGACACGTAGCCAGTGCTCGACCTCACCGTCGGCGATCGCGTGCTGCCATCGCGCGAAATCGGTGTACTGCAGGGGCAGCGGCTCGAACCGCGGGTGGTGACCGTCGTCGCACGCGGTGTAGGCGGTGACGAGATCGCGCAGCAGCGGCGTGAGCGACCATTCGTCGGCGGCGATGTGGTGGACGACGACGACGATCACGTGCCGCTCGGCCGCGAGGCGCAGCAGCCGCATCCGCACCGGCAGGTCGATGGTGAGATCGAATCCGGCAGAGCAGAGTTCGTGTATCAGCCGCTCCGATTCCCCGCCCGGGGCGGCGATCGTCTCGAAGGGCGGACGCGGTACCGGCGACAGAATCTGCCGGTCGGCCTCGGGATGGACCGTGCGCAGCGTGCGGTGCCGATCGAGGACGTCGGACACCGCGGCGGCCAACGCGTCCACGTCGAGCGGCCCGTCGAGGTGCAACACGAACGGCAGGTTGTACGCCGCCGAAGCAGGATCGAACCGGTTGACGAACCACAGCCTCCGCTGCGCCGGTGAGAGAGGCGCCGGAGCGTCACCACCGGCAGTCATCGGGATCCGTGTGCGTCCCCGGCCGGCACGCTCGGCGACGCGCTCGGCGAGACCCGCGACGGTCGGGTCGTCGAAGACGTCGCGGACGGTGACGTCGGCGTCGGCGATGCCGCTGAGGCGCCCGGCGAGACGGCTCGCGAGCAGGGAGTTGCCGCCGAGGTGGAAGAAGTTGTCGTCGGCGGCCGGAACGACCTCGGATCCGGTGTCGCGCAGCAGTTCCCGGATCACCCATGCCACGAGTTCCTCAACCGGTCCGCGCACCGCCCGGCCGCAGGAAGAGGAGACACCGGGTTCCGGCAGGGCCGCGCGATCCAGCTTCCCGTTTCCGGTGAGCGGCAGCGCGTCCAGCACGACCGCGGCGGACGGAACCAGGTACTCGGGCAGGGTGCGGCGGACCTCGCGCAGCGCATCGGCAGCGGATCCGCCGACCAGATAGGCGACGAGCCGATCGTCGCGCAGGATCACCGCGGCCGCCGTGACGCCCGGGCAGCGCAGCAGGGCCGCTTCGATCTCACCGGGCTCGATGCGGTAGCCGCGCAGCGTGATCTGCTGGTCGGCGCGTCCGAGGTGGTACACGACGTCCCCGGTCCGGCGGGCCACGTCGCCGGTCCGGTAGCGGCGCGCGCCGCCGGGGGCGGCGACGAACCGCGCTGCGGTCGCGGCCGGACGCCCGCGATAACCGCGAGCGAGCTGGTCGCCGGCGATGTAGATCTCGCCGGTGCTGCCGGGAAGTACCGGGCGCAGGGCGGCGTCGAGCAGGTGCATCCCGACACCGGGCAGCGGTGCACCGACACCCGGCGTCACGGCCGGACCGCACGTGACGTGGACGGCGGTTTCGGTGATGCCGTACATGTTCACCATCACGAGTTCGGGCCGCTGCTGTTGCCAGGATCGGGGCAGCTCGGGGTCGAGCGGCTCCCCACCGAAGACGACCACGCGCAGCGATTCCGGAGGCGCGGTGGCCGCGCTCAGCTGAACGAAAGCCGTCGGTGTCTGATTGAGCACGGTGACCCCGTGCCGCTCGAGCAGGGCCGCGAACACCGCGGGATCCCGGGCGGTGAGGTGATCGACCACGACGAGACGTCCGCCGGTGATCAAAGCGCCCCACATCTCCCACACGGAGAAGTCGAAGGCCGGTGAGTGGAACATCGTCCACACGTCCGACTCGCCGAATCCGAAGCGGGAGATCGTCGCAGCGAACACGCTCAGCGCGCTGCGGTGGGTGACGAGCACTCCCTTGGGGGCGCCGGTGGACCCGGAGGTGTAGATCAGGTAGGCGCCGTGGTCCGGATCCGCGGATGCGTCGTGGTCGCCGTCCTGCACGAGGGCGGCGGACGGGTCGAGCGTCGGAATGCCTCCGGCCGCGCGGAAACCACTGTCGCACACCACCAATTCGGGACGGGCATCGTCCAGCAGTGCGCGCAGCCGGGCGTCGGGATGGGTGACGTCGATCGGCAGGTACACCGCCCCGCACCGGGCGACCGCGACGATCGCGACGACCAGGTCGACGGTTCGGGGCAGGGCGACCGCGACCACGTCCTCCGGTCCGATGCCGCGCTCGGCGAGCAGCGCAGCCAGTGCACCGGATCGCGCCCGCAGTCGGGCGTAGGTCAGTGCGGCGCCCTCGTCCACGACCGCGACCGCCTCCGGTGTCGCGGCGGCACGGCGGAGGAAGAGTTCGGGCAGCGACCGGCCGTCCGGACGCGGAGCCCGTTCGCTCTCCGGTTCGGCGACCGGACCTCGCGGATCGACCGCTCCGACGGCCGTCGTCGGGTCCGCCGTCACGATCTCGAGGATGCACACCAACCACGCCGCCCACGCCGTGACGGTACCGGCGTCGAACAGGCCGGACGCGTAGGTGAGCGTGCCGTTCAACCCCGCGGGAGCCCCGGTCTCGGACGACGTCTCGCGCAGGGTGATCTCCACGTCCACCCGTGCGGTGTCGGGGAGGATCTCGCGCACGGTCGCGAGGCCCGGAACGGTGCGGGTGCCGGTGTCGAAGGACTCGTAGGCGAGGATCACCTGGATCAGGGGATGGTGGCCGGTCGCGGAGTGGCCGACCGTGTCGACGATGCGATCGAACGGGACGTCGGCGTGGGCGAATGCCTCCAGATCGACGCGGCGCACCTCGGTCAGCAACCCGGCGAACGTCTCCCGTGGATCGACGGTCAGCCGCAGTGGGACCGTGTTCACGAACATGCCGACGACGTCGTCGAGCGCCGCGTCGGTGCGGCCGGAGACAGGGGTGCCGACGACGACGTCGTCGGTGGCGGCGAGTGACGCCAGCAGCAGTGCCAGGGCCGCGTGCACGATCATGAAGGGCGTGACATCGTGGGCGCGAGCGAGTTTCGCCACCGCGGAATGCAATTCGAGGGGGACGTCGAATTCGATGTGGCCGGCACCGGTGTCGGCACCGATCCGAGGGCGGTCGGTGGGCAGTGGGAGCAGGGGCGGGACACCGCCGAGGATTCGCGCCCAGTAGGCGAGTTGTCGTGCGCCGAGGCCGTCCGGGTCCGTCGGTGCGCCCAGCGTCCGGTGCTGCCAGCGCGCGTAGTCGGCGTAGGTCACCGGTAGGGGCGTCCAGCCGGGGGCGACTCCCGCGCGGCGTGCCGTGTAGGCGGCGACGGCGTCGCGTCCCAGCGGTCGCAGGGACAGCCCGTCGCCGGCGATGTGGTGCAGCACCACGACCAGGCGATCCCGGGTGCCGGTGCGGTACAGGCGGATACGAACAGGCGGTTCGGTCGTCAGGTCGAAGGGGCGCCGCGCGAAGTCGGCGATCTCGTGGTCCGGGTCTGCCGCCTCCACGGGAGCGAGCTCGACCGGGATCTCGGGCAGCACGTGCATGCGCGGGCCGTCCGGTCCGTCGGGATGGACGGTCCGCAGGGTCGCGTGCCGGTCGACGACATCGGCGACGGCGGCCTGCAGGGCACCGAGGTCGACGTCGCCGTCGAGTTCGGCGACGAACGCTATGTGGTCGCCGCCGGCACCGGCTGCGGTGTCGACACGGTTGACCAGCCACATGCGTTGCTGTGCGGGGGCGAGTGGTTGTGGGGCGTCGTCGATCTCGCTGACCAGCGGGACGCGCTGTTCCGCTGCGGTGTTCGTGATCGCCTCGGCGAGGTCCGCGACGACCGGGTTCTCCAGGATCTCGCGTACTCCGATGCGCCGTCCGACGATGCCGGCGAGCCGCGCCGCCAACTGGGTCGCGATCAGCGAGTTCCCGCCGAGCGCGAAGAAGTCGTCGCCCGGTGCGACGGTCGGCACGTCGAGCACGTCCGCGACGACCGTCGCGACGAGATGCTCGGTGACCGTGCGGTATCCGTCGCCGTCGGATGTGACCGCGATGTCCGCGACCGGCAGAGCCGCGCGGTCGATCTTGCCGGTCGAGGTCAGCGGCATCGCGTCGAGGACGGTGACCGTGGTCGGCACCATGTGCCGCGGCAGCCGTGCCGCGACGTGCTTCCGGATCGCCTTCGGGTCGACGTCGCCGGAACCCGTCACGAATGCGGCGAGCCGTCCCTCGTGTGCGATCGTGACGGCTGTGGTGATCTGCGGATGCGCGGCCAGGACTGCGTCGATCTCGCCGGGTTCGATGCGGAATCCGCGGATCTTGATCTGCTGGTCGGCGCGCCCGACGAACTCCAGCACCGGTCCCGGGTCGCCGTGTGGGGACCAGCGGACGAGGTCACCGGTGCGATACATGCGTCCGCCGCCGAAGGGATCGGCCGTGAACCGTTCCGCCGTCAGGGCGGGCGCATCGAGATAGCCGCGGGCCAGGCCCGCCCCGACCAGGTACAGCTCGCCGGTGACACCGATCGGGACGGGCCGCAGACGCCGGTCCAGCACGATCGGGGTGACGCCTTCGAGCCCCGTCCCGAGGTTCAGCGGTTCACCGGGCGTCAGCGGCGGGCTGGCGGTGGCCAGCACGGTGGTCTCGGTCGGTCCGTAGACGTTCAGCACGGTGCGGCCCGGTGCCCAGCGCGCCGCGGTCTCCGTCTGCCACGCTTCGCCGCCGACGGCGAGGACCCGCAGGTCGTCGAGACCGGCCGGGTCGAGGCGGGCCGGCACGGACGGTGTCGTGAACCAGTGCGTGATCCGCTCTGCCCGAAGCAGTTCCAGGAGTTCGTCACCACCGAATACGTCGTCCGGTGCGACCACGAGGGTTCCGCCGGAGGCGAGCGCGAGAAGGTACTCGAGCACCGAGGCGTCGAATGCGGGGGCCGCGAAGTGCAGCACCCGTGCGTCCGGCGCCGGCCGGAACCGCTCGACCAGCGACCGTGCCAGCGGCGCCAGTCCGCGGTGGGTGATCACGACGCCTTTCGGCCGACCCGTGGACCCCGAGGTGTACACCAGGTAGGCGGCGTGGTCGGGATGCACGGGGCGTGTCCGGTCCGCGTCGGTGATCTCGCGCATGCATCCGTGCGTGACGAACGGGATCGATTCGATCCCCGCCGGGACCGGGGTGCCCGGGTCGCTGATCGCGTGCCGGACGCCGGAAGCGGCGAGGAGTTCGGCGATCCGCGGGGCGGGCTGGCCCGGGTCTACGGGTACGAACGCGGCACCCGTCAGCGCGATCGCGGCGATCGCGAGCACCGACTCGATCGAGCGGGGCAGCAGCACCGCCACACGGTCCTCCGGCCCGATTCCCCGGCCGAGCAGTTCCCATGCCAGCGGTCGTGCCGCGGAACGGATTTCGACCGGTACTCCACCGGGAGCTGCCACCCGCGCCGGGTTGTCGCCGAGCAGTTGCGCCAGGGTTGCGACGGGACCGGCCGGTGCGAGCACGACCGGTACGGCACCGAGGTCGATGTCGCCGACGGCCTCCGTGGGGTCGGCGGCCACTGCACCGATCACGGTGCCCAGTCGCTGCACCCATCGCGTGACCGTGTCCGGTTCGAACAAGGCGCTGTCGTACACGAGACGCCCGGCGAGCGCACCGTCGCCGGTTTCGCGGACGTCGAGTTCGATATCGAAACGTGCTCGTACGGAGGGGAATTCCTGCACTCTCACGTCGAGTCCGGGAAGCACCGGGTCGGTGTGCGGCAGACTGTCGTAGCTCAGCATCACCCCGAGCGGACCGAACCCGACACTCTCGACGACCTGATCGAACGGCACGTTCGCGTGGGTGAATGCCTCGACGTCGGTGGCACGGACATCGGCGAGCAGGGCGGTGAAGGGCGCCTCGGGGTCGACGGTGACGCGCAGGGCGACGGTACCGACGAACATCCCGACCAGACCGGCGAGGTCGGGATGATCGCGGCCGGCGACACCGGTACCGACGACGACTTCTCGCTCCCCCGTCCACGCGGACAACCACACGGCGACGGCGGCGTGCACGGCCATGAAGGTCGTCGCGTCGTACCGGGCCGCGAGCGTCCGGAGCGCGGCGACCCGGCGGGCGGGCACGGTGAACTCGACGGAGGCCGGAGCTCCGGGCGTTCCGGTACGGGGACGGTCGGTGGGCACCGAAGGCGCGGAATCGAGCCCGGCCAGAGCGTCTTTCCAGTACTCGAGTTCGCGATATGCGAGAGCGGCCGGGTCGGCGGGGTCTCCGAGCCGGTCCCGGTGCCGGCGCGCGTGGTCGTGGTAGTGCAGCGGCAACGGGGTCCACGGCGGGGCGTCACCGCAGCGCCGCGCGGAATACGCGGTGGCGAGATCCACCGTCAGGGGAAGGAACGATGCACCGTCCACCGCGACGTGGTGCGCGACGACGACGAGCACGTGCCGGTCCGGACCCGTTCGCAGCAACCGCATGCGCAGCGGCACGTCGCCGGCCAGGTCGAACGGCGCCGCGGTCCACTGCCGGACCAGCGCCTCCACGTGGTCCGGAGCCGCCTGGACCGGAACGATGCGGAAGGCGGCAAGCGCCTCGGCGATCGGCAGGACCCGCTGCACGGGCCCAGCCGACGACAGCGGCAGGACGGTGCGCAGCACCCGGTGGCGGATCACCACATCGGTCAGCGCGACCTGCAGGGCCGGGACGTCCAGATCCCCGTCGAGATGCAGAACGAACGGCAGGTGGTACGCGCCGGTGTCACCGTGTGCGCGGGCCTGCAGCCACAACCGGTACTGGGCGGGTGCGAGCGGCGCCGGCCCCGGTTCCTCGGACCGGACATCCGGATCGACCGCGCGCGGTCGCTCGGCGGCGGCCGCAGCGAGACGAGCGACGGTCGGATGGTCGAAGACGTCCCGCAACCGCACGTCGCGCCCCAGCGCGGAAGCCAGGTCCGCAGCGAGTTGTGTTGCGGTGAGCGAATGTCCGCCGACGACGAAGAAGTCGGTGTCGGCCCCCACGCCCTCGACCCCGGTGATCTCGGTGAACAACCGGGCGACGAGCGTCTCGTTCGGTCCGGCCGGGGGTCGATGTCCGATCGCGGGTTCGATGGTGGGGGCGGGCAGCGCACGCCGGTCGATCTTGCCGCCGGGCGTCAGCGGCAACGCCTCGAGGACCGTCGTCGTCGCCGGCCTGAGGTGGGCAGGCAGCCGCCGGGCGAGCCGTGCCGTCACCTCGGCCACGTCGACGACCGCCGATTCGGCAGGAACGACGTACGCGGCGAGGCGATCACCGTGCACGACGACCACTGCCGCGGTGATCTCGGCGAACGAGGTGAGCACCGCTTCGATCTCGCCGGGTTCGATCCGCCGACCGCGGATCTGCACCTGGCGATCGGCGCGTCCGAGGAAGTCGAGGCGTCGTTCGCCGGTGTCGGGGTCCCGGGTCCAGCGCACGAGGTCGCCGGTGCGGTAGACCCGCTCCCCCTGCGGTCCCGCGACGAACCGCTCGGCGGTGCGAGCCGGAGCATCCAGATAACCTCGGGCGACCCCCGGTCCCGCGACATACAGTTCGCCCACCACACCGGCAGGGACGGGGTGGAGCCTGGTGTCGAGCACGTAGGCGGCCGTGCCGGCGATCGGACGCCCGATCGGCACTCCGGAACCGGGTCGCAGCGGGTCACTGACCGTCGCCAGCACCGTGGTCTCCGTGGGGCCGTAGGCGTTGAGCAGGATCCGGCCGGGCGACCAGCGGTCGGCGACCGCCGCGGACAGGGCCTCGCCGCCCGAGTCGACGACCCGGAGGTGGGGCAGGTCCGCTTCCGGGGTGGCGGCCAGGATCGCGGGGGCCGTGATCGCGTGGGTGATCGCCTCCCGTCGGAGCAGATCTGCGAGCGCGGGACCGGCGACCGCGTCGGCCGGGCAGATCACCACGGTCGCGCCCGCGTCGAAGGCGAGCAGCAGTTCCTGCAGTGACGCGTCGACCGTGGGCGCGGCCAGGTGGAGCACGCGCGATTCGCGATCGGCGCAATACTTCTCGCGCAGGGTCGCGACGAGCGAGGCCACTCCCCTGTGGGTGACGGCGACCGCCTTCGGCACACCGGTGGACCCGGACGTGTGGATGACCCAGGCGGGATGGTCGAGGTGCAGGTCGCGGAGCCGGTCCGCCGGAGTGAAGGGAGCGGCGCGTCCGGTGGACGGCGCTACGAGGGTGACGTGCGCGGGCAGCACGACGTCCCGCCCGGCGACCACGATCTCGGCGGAACGCAGCAGTTCGTTCAGGCGCGCCCCGGGCAGATCCGGGTCGATCGGCGTATAGGCCGCGCCGGTCTTCGCAACGGCCCACAGTGCCACCACCGACTCCACCGAGCGGTGCAGGATCACCGCGACCCTGTCTTCGGGTCCGGCTCCGGCTGCGACGAGCCGTCGCGCCAGGTCGTTCGAACGGGCATCGAGCTCGCGATAGGTCAGGGACGACGTGGCATCGCGCACCGCGATCGCGTCGCTGTCGGCATGGGCTGTGAGCAGATCCGGCAGCAGTTCCGGTGCCGCTGCCTCGGGGCCGTGCGCGGGAACCAGCCCGGCCAGGTCCGCCGCATCCCCGAACGGTAGGTCGCCCAGTGCGCGATCGGGATTCGCGACGAACCGGGCCAGGTGATCGAGGAACAACCGGTGGTGCCGAGCGAGTGATTCCTCGCTGTAGAGCGCGGGATCGGCTTCGAAATCCACCCGGACGGTGCGGCCGGCGACGCCCGGATACACATTGACGGACAGATCCTCGATCGGCCCGGTGGACTGTACGTGGAAGTCGCCGACGATCTCACCGAAAGTGATCTGCGGGTGGAACATCATCAGGTTGACGACCGGGCCGAACGCGCTGCGGGTATCTCCGTGCTCCCGGCCGAGCTCTCGCAGGTCCGCGAGCATGTCCTCGTACCGGTAACGCTGGTGCCGCAGGGCTCCCGTCAGCTCCACCTGCACCCGCCGGATCAGCTCGGTGGGTGTCAGGCCGGGATCGACCTGCAGCCGCAGCGGCACGACGTTGGACAGCGTTCCACCGGACCGGCGCAGCGACGCGGTCGTCCGCGCCGAGACCGGAAGGCTCAGTACCACATCCGACGTTCCGGTGGTTCTCGCCAGATAGGCGGCGAAGGCGGAAACGACGACGGGCACATCCGTCGTGTTCACCTCGTGTGCAAGGGCGGCGACGGCCCGGGCCGTGGCGGGCTCGAGCAGTGCTCCGGTGTGCCGGCACGGCATCCGTGGCGGCGCCGACCCTTCCGGCCGAGACGACCCGTCCGCAAGCGACAGCGGATCGGGCAGATCGGCGAGTCGCTGCATCCAGTGCGCCCGGTCCCGCAGGCGCCGATCCGAAACCTCGTACGCGGCATCCATCTCGCGCAACCGGGCGACGGTGAGGCCGCGGAAAGGTGGTGCCTCGGCACCGTCGACCCAGGCCGTGTACAGCTCCGCGCTGCGCGCGAGCATCACCATGGCGCCGTGTCCGTCGAGTGCGATGTGGTGGGCATAGCTCGACAGGAAGAACCTGTCGTCGGCCAGCTGCAACAGTGTTGTACCGATGAGCCTGTCGCGCAACGGATCGAGACGGCGAGAGTATCTCCGGGTCATCCACCGGTGCGCTGCGCCCTCCGGATCCTCGGATCCGCGGAGATCGACGTAGCCGACCGAATCCGGTACGTCCGGACGGACCGTCTGATAAGTGTGGTTTCCGATTCTCTCGAGGAAGAGAAAGCCGGACTCGACGTCCCGCGCGGCCTGCTCACACGCCGCGCGGATCAGCCGTGTATCGAGATCGCCTCTCAGTTCGAGATATTGGGCGATGGTGTAGGGAATCTCCGGCTGCAGTTCCTGGGCGTACCAGAGACCGCGCTGGACCGAAGACAGCAGAATACGACGCACTGTCCTCCCCTCACATCGCCCGACAACGACAAACCACGGACGAGTGGAACCACGAAGAGACCTCCCCGACCGAGATCGCGACGAAGCCTCCCAACAACGTCGACGACCGATAGTTCGCAAGTGTACTTACCGTAGGCCGTCGACACCACTTGAACGACCGGCGATTCGAAACTCGGTTATGGTCTGCGACGAGGATTCTGAAGGGGTTGTGTTCGCATGAGCGATATTACCGATGGGTCACATTCACCCGGGCGACAACGGCGCAAGGTGAGACGCAAACGCACCGAGGAGGAGATCGCTCGATACCGCCGACGGCGTGCCACGGTCCGAATCTACTGCGGGGCAGCAGTCTGCATCGCGCTCGGCTCGACAGCATGGCTGGGATACGAGGCACTGCAGGCCAAATCGAGCCTGGAGCAGGCGCGAGATTTCGCTGTCCGGTCCAAAGATGCTCTTCTGTCCGGTGATTCGGAAACAGCGATTCTTGCAGCGGAGGACGCGAACCGGTACGCACAGCGCGCCCGGGATGCCACGCATTCGCCACCGTGGCGGATCGCCGCCACCGTGCCGTGGCTCGGAAGTCCGCTTTCGGCGACCGCGCAGATGTCGGAAGTGGTGACAGGCCTCACATCCGAGGTATTGCGACCGGTCGTCGACGCGGGAGCAGCCGTCTCCCCCGATCGCCTCTTTCTGGACGGCGCCCGAATCGATTTCACCGCTCTCGGGGCTGCCGCGCCGATCCTGGCATCGACCTCCGAGGCGATGACGAACCTAGATGTCCAGGCCCGGAGCGTCGACGGCACCTACGTGGGGGCGGTCGACCGCGCCCGCATCCAGCTGCAGGAACAGACCGCGGAACTGCGTGGCCTTCTGGAGAACACGGCAATCGCGGCACGGATCGCACCGGCGATGCTCGGCGTCGAGGGACCTCGCAGCTATTTCCTCGGTTTTCAGACCAATGTCGAAGCGCGCGGGTCGGGCGGCCTGCTGGGAGGATTCGCGATCGTCCGCGCCGAGGACGGCCGTGTCCGCGTCGACGACGTGGCGAGCAACCGCGAGCTTCGCCGGGACTATGCACCGATCGACCTCGGCCCGGACTTCACCCGGCTCTACGGTCAGAGCCGGCCGACGCAGGACTTCCGAAACAGCAACGTCAGCTCGCATTTTCCCTACTCAGCCCGGATCTGGCAGTCGATCTGGCAGCAGGAATCGGGAGAGCTCGTCGACGGAGTGATCGCGACCGACCCCGTCGCCTTGAGTTACGTCCTCGAGGTCGTCGGCGCCGTCACGATGCCGGACGGCGAGAAGATCACCGCCGAAAACGTCGTCGAACTCACCGGATCCACCGCATACGCGCGATTCGGCGATGATCAGAAGGCCCGCAAGGAGTACCTCGAGACCGTCGCCGGGAAGGTCGTCCGGAAACTCACCGGTGACATCGCCCGCCCGCGCGCACTGCTCCAGGCTCTCGGTCGCGCAGCCGGTGAAGGCAGACTCGCCGTATGGAGTTCACACGGTGCGGAACAGGACGTACTGGCGGCCACAGCACTCGGACACACCGTGCCCGACGATCCGGCGCCGTATGCCGGCGTCGTGGTGAACAACCTGGGTGGCAACAAGCTCGACTACTACCTGGAACGGGAGATCTACTACACCGCCGGCACCTGTGACGGGAAGACCCGCACGTCGACGGTCACCGTTCGGCTGACGAACGCTCTGCCGGCCGGCGAGTACACCACCTATGTGGCAGGGATGTTCGACAATCCGATCGGCGCACCTGTCGGTACCAACCTGACCGATCTGTCGTTGCTGGCGACCCACGGTGCCCGGCTGAACAGGGTCACCGTCGACGGCAGGCCGACGTTCGCTTTCACCGGAAGCGAACTGGGACATCCCGTTTTCGGCGTCCAGGTTCCCGTCCTGCAGGGCGCGACGTCCGAGGTCGTCTACGAGCTGACCGAACCGGCCGTTGCGGGCGAGGCGAGAGTCCCCGTGCAGCCCCTCGTCGACGATCCGGCCGTGACCGTGTCGGTACCGGACTGCGGGTAGGAGCCGGCGCGATCCGAGTGTGCCCCGGCCTCGGCAAGAGACGGGGCACACTCGGCGCGCCCGGCCGGGTGCGTCCACGGCCGGTCGCAGAGCGCGGACGGTCTGCCCTCCGCCGCACTCAGAGTTCGATGCGCTTTTCGATATCGTCCCACATCTGTTCGGTCTCCGCCTTTTTCACGATTGCGAGCTCCGACACAGATTCCCTGATGCGCTGGATCTCCCCGAGCCGCCGGCTCAGGAAGGTGTCGACCGAGTTCGGGTTCTCGTACGGGTCCATCACCAGCCCGGAGACATCGTATTCCTCCGAGAGCCACTTGTACTTGTGGCTCCACCCGTGGACGAGCCCGGGAACTCCTTGGCTCAAAGCACTGACGAGGGCGTGAAATCGCCCGGAGACGATGAACGGCGCTTGCCCCAGAAGCCATTTCGACTGCCGGCCGTCCAGGCCCTCGATCACCGGCATCCCTCCGCACGTCCCGGCAAGCGTGTGCAGAAGGTCGGCGTCGCCGCCGCCCTCGTGGCACAGCCCGTACACCTCGTAGTCGTGCGCACGAAGCACCCGGACGATCTCCTGGAGATTGCGCATGTAGTCGTCCTTCGAGCCACCGCGCGCAGCCGCCCGTTTCGCGATGTTCCAGTTGGGAACGATCGGCACCATCCCGCGTAGATGCGAGAGACCACGCGGCTCCTCCGGCGCGAGCGCGGTCGTGAAGTCCGTTGCCACCGCGATCTTCTCGTAGGCAGACCGGGATCGAGCGGCTCCCTTCAGGAACCGGGCGGAGTCCGGGTCCCGCGCATAGACGAGCTCGCAGGAATCCAACAGGTCGGCGACGGGCTCGGTCACCTGCTCGAGCGGGCCGAACGCCTGCGGCAGCAGTACGACCGGGACACCTCGGTCGGACCATCGGATCAGATCGTCGGCCCGGCGCCGCAGATCGAGGTGGGCCCACTCGTCGCTGAACACGAAACCGGACACGTCGAAGACCGCGTCGATTTCCGACCCGACTACGAACGGCATCCGGTGCCGCAGTCCGCTCAGTCGTTCGGGGTTTCCTCCCCACACGCGGATTCGCAGCTTGGGGAACTCGAGCAGTGAATCGAGCCCCACCCATCGCTTCGCACGTTCGGATCCGGTCTGCATCGCGATGACGGGCTGGGCGCCCCACCTCGACCGAATTTGCTCGGCGGCGGCGCAGAGCATCAGGTAGGCACCCTGATTGGTGAAATTGCCGCCCGTGATCAGGATGTTCTTGCGTCGCTTGCTCATCGCGGATCTCCTTCGACGTTGCCCACGTACTGTCGGATCGAGTCCAGGTCCCGCTTACCGGAACCGGGCACAACGGTGTTCGGGAGGACGTGGCCGTAGGCGATCAGCATCACGGTCCGCTCGTAGCGCTGCAGACCCAGGATCTGTGCGATGCGCGCGTCCGCATCCGCCGAGTCCGGCCAGTTGATGCAGCAGGTCGAGACACCCTGCGCCTGCATCGCCATGAGGAAGCCCATGGACGCCAGCGCGGAGTCCACGTAGATCAGGTGACGATCCCGGGTGTGCGCGTACGCCGACAGGTCACCGACCACGACCACCAGCCCGACGAGATTCTGCGCGTATCCGGCTGTACCGCCGGGAATCTCCGCGATCCTGCGGACCGTGTCGCGGTCGTCCACCACGACGAATCGGTAGGGCAGGCGGTTGCACGCGGACGGCGCCTGCATGCCCAGGGTGATCGCCCGATCGACGAGGGAACGATCCACGGTCTTCGAGTCGAACCATCGCACCGACTGGCGGGCATGTGCGAGCGAGAGCAGTTCGTCGTAGGTCGGCAGCCGCTCGGAGCCTGCGCGTTCGGCATCCAGGACCGGCACGGGGCCGGCGTAGTTCCGGGAGCGCGGGCCCACGTTCAGTTGCTTGTACGTCTCGCGTGCGCGGCGGATCTCGGGTGACGGGCTCTCCTCCGTCGCGGCGAAGTACGCGTCGAGCGTGTCTGCCACCCACGCGCAGGTCACGGTGTCGAGCAGATCGGCCGCCGTGCACGCTTCCACCGCGGCGACGAGATCCTCGATGTATCCGGCCGCGAAGGTCTCCCGCCGCGGAATCATCGAGATGCCCTTCTCGAGCATGTGAATGTGCCGTCGCACGTAGTAGACCTCGCGACCGGAGCGACGTGCGCTGTGGTGCTTGCGCATCCCGGCGTAGACCGCCACGATCTCGCGCGCGAAGGCACGTCGTCCGAAGAAGTCCGCCAGTGCCACCGCGAGAAAGAAGCGCTGGGCAACGGTACGCCGGAGCGAGCGGAACACGGTCACCGATCGATCGAACATTTCAAGACTCCACTCTCTGCGAACCGGCACGGGCGAGGACGCGGCTGACCGGTGCCATCCAGGCGCGGGACATCTGGACCGCCACCGGCCAGGTCGATCGGGACAGGAAGGTGAACAGGTACACGGACATCACGTAGGACGCGGTACTCGCCCAGGCAGCACCGACGGCCCCCCACTTCGGAACGAGCAGCAGGCACAACGCGACGGTCGCCACCGCACCGAGCCAGTGCCTCCCCACCGAGATCCAGAGGTTCCCCTCCGCGATGATCCACTTACTCAGCACCGAGGACATGAACATGAACGGCACAGCCAGCGCCTGGATCCTCAGCAATGCCGCCGCATCCTCGTACTCGGCGCCGAACGCGGTCACGACGACGACGTCCGCGAGGACGTACAGGAGCACGGCGATGGCGATGCCCGCCCACAGCGCGCCGTCGAACGAGCGCTGCAGCCTGTCCCGGTATGCGGAACCGCCACCACTGTCACGATCCTTCCGGCGCGCTTCGAGCAGGGCCGGGAAGGTCGCGGTCATATAGGCCATGGGCAGGGCCAGGCACACGTCCATCACACGCTGCGACACCGCGAACATCGCCACACCGGTCGCGCCGACGAGGATCTGGACGACGATCAGGGACGCCCGCAGGTTCACCTGCTGGGCGATACCGGAGATCAGCAGCGGAGAGGACCGCTTCCACAGGTCCACCACGTCGCGGGCACCGGGCACTGCGAACGCTCGCCCGCTGGTCACATCCCGGCGATAGCAGACCAGAACGGCGACGCTGCCGGCGAACAGTTCGGCCACGTACAGTGCCACGATCACGGTGACACCGGATCCGAGCCACAGCGCAGTACATTTCGCGGCGAAGAAGACTGCTCCCACGATGATCTTGGCGAGGGCCGGTTTCCGTGCGTTCAGCCGGGCCTGGTACCAGAGTTCGGGCGCATCGAGCACACGACCGAACACCGCCACCGCCGCCAGCGCGACGAGAAGGAACTCGTCGACACTCGTTGCGGTGCTGCCCATGAAGCCCAGCAGGGCAACGAAATAGAACGCCACCGTGGCCTCGCGCACGATGATGATCGAGCACGTGACGGTTCCGGGCTCCCGGCTTTCGCTGTACCTCTTGATCGCCAGGCCGTACAGGCCCGCGAGTCCGATCGCGATGCCGAGACCGGCCAGGGACATGGCGTAGCTGTAGACGCCGAAGTCCTCGACCGGCAGTGTCCGGGCCAGGATCACACTCAGCAATCCGACGAACAGCAGGTTGCACACCTGCTGCAACGAGGCCCAGATTCCGTTGGAGGCAGCGCCGTCCCGCAAGCGATCACGGATTCTGCGCATCTTCGTGGCGGGGTTCGCTGCCTCCGCGTCGACGGTGTTCATCTCGTCGGATGCCGTTCAGCGCACACCGGACAGACCCACGATCACGGCTGCGCCGTGCGGCGCGCCGGATCGTGCGATCACGGACAGGCTGCGGCCCACACCGCGGAGTGATCGTTCGGCCAGCGCAGCACGCAGTACGTGGGTGCACGCGAAGTCGGCCCGGGCACGACCGGACATTCCGGGACCGTGCACGTCGAGCCAGCGGAGCGAGGCACGGTGGTCGGCCTTCTTCGAGATCGACCCGCGACTGTCCTGCTGGACATGGACGAGTGCTTCCGGTACCCAGACGAATTCGCATCCGGGTATCTGCATCGCGCGGGCGATGTAGTCCCAGTCCTGATGCTTGGGCAGCGAGTCGTCCCATCGCACGCGCTCGTGCAGTTCCCGGGAGATCAGCAGACCGCTCGTCTGGAGCGCGTGGGTGCCGAACCGAAGGCGAGGCCGGCTCACCAGATACGACGCGACGTCACCTCGCCCCTCGTACGGGCGCGACGGAATTTCGGTGACCGAACCGGCACGGTGGAAATACATACCGGTGGCGACGAGTACGCGGCCTCCGGCGGCGCGGCTCCGTGCTGCCGTCAACTGCTTCTCGATCTTCTCCGGCTCCCACCAGTCATCGTCGTCCAGGTAGGCGATGTACTCGCCCCGAGAGGCATCGGCGCCGAGATTGCGCGCGGCCGATCCGCCGATGCGCCCGGGAGTTCCGATCACCGTGACACCCCTGGCGCCGACCCGTTCCGTGACGGTGTCCAACGCCGACGGGTCGTCGACGACCACCGTGACGGTGACGGGCGCGGTCTGCGCGAGAGCGCTCTCCACGGCGCGGACGACGGACTCCCGGCCGATGGTCGGTATCACCACCGAGACAGGCATGTTCACGACTTCTCCTTCTCTCCTCCGGCCACGCGATGCCGTTCGCCCGTCGCGAGCACGTTCACGACGAGGACCATCAGAAGCACGGGTTCGACGAGATAGCGGAACGCGAGGCGTCGCGGTGATCGCGCGAGCCGGTACAGCCATTCCACTCCGCAGCGTCCCGTCCAGCGCGGCGCGAGATCCTGTGCCCCGGAGAGGTAGTCGATGCATCCGCCGACGTTCGCGACGACCTTGCCGGCGAACTCGTCGTTTCCGATGTTCTCGGCGATCCAGTACTCCTGGGTGGGCATGCCGCGGCCCACCAGCACGACGTCGGCCTTGCGGACCGCCTCCTGCCAGGTCAGTCCCGTCGCCATCGAGCTCTGCGGCTCGAGCCGGTATCCGTCGAATCCCATCCACACCACGTTCGGGTGGTTCGCTTCGACCCGTTCGGCGGCGAACCGGGCGGATTCCGGTGATGCACCGATCGACACGATGGTGCGGCGCTCCCCCGACTCCAGCAGGACGTCGAGCCAGTCGGAGCTGCCGACGCGGCGGTCACCCCCGAGCTTCCGTCGTGAGGCGATCCGTGCCAGCTGCAGGATCGGCCAGCCGTCCACCAGGAAGACGCCGGCCTTCCGATACGCCTCGCGGAACCGAGAGTCCTTGAGATGCAGATACAGCGCATGGAGGTTGTAGTTGGCGATCCACAGCGGCTCACCCGTCCGGCTCGCCGATCCGATCAGATCCGCGACCTCGGCGGCGTTCATCGGATGCAGTCTGATCCCGAGCAGATCGATACGAACTTCCGGTGAATCAGTCATTGTTCGTCCCCGTTTCGGTCGTGCGACGGTCGTGGTGGGTGTCCGCGGATGCCGCGCCGTCGCCGGGACGGGCGGCGTCCGCTGTCATGAACAGCGCGGCGGCGACGACGACGAGCCCCGCGGTCTGAGGTCCGAAGAGCGCCTCGGCGAACATCGCCGCGCTCGTCCATGCCGAGAGCAGCACCGCCGAACGCTTGCCCAGGTACTTGCACAGACTCGCCACTGTCGCGCCGAACAGCGCGATCCCGAGGATCCCGGTCTGGTAAGCGAGTACGCCCCAACTGCTTTCGCCACCGGTGAGGATCCACCTGGAGACCGGTGCGCCGGCGATCCGCGCGAAGTTCCCCCCGTTACCGACACCCGCGCCGGCGAATTCGGTCAGCGCGTGCTTCATGCCCGCGACGAATCCGGCGAGGTGGTAGGTGGTGCTGTCGCCACCGATGATGCCGAGCGGGTCGGCGAAGACGGACAACGCCTTACCGGGTCCCTTCGCCGCGGCGACGTAGGCCAGGACGAGGAGCACGGAGATCGACCATCCGGCGAGCAGACCGCCCCACACGCGCTTGGACCGCGCGTACGCGATGCCGCTGATCGATGCGATCAGGAGCATGAGGAACCCGCTCTTGGCCCCGCTCGAAATCAGGACCCACACGCACAGGGCGATGCACACGTACATGCCGGCTCGTACGGACCGGGGTCCCTGGATCGCGACGAGCGTGGCGATGATGACGACCGCGGCCGCGATGTATCCGGCATTCGTCGGCTCGACGACGAACCCGCCGGTGCGTTCGAACTGCAGGCCGAGGAACGACGTCACCGACGACAGCGAGTTGAGTGCGCCGTTCTTGTCCACGTTGACGATCGACCGCCAGACGGTCGATCCGACGAGGGTCTCCGCGAGCGTTCCGATCGCCAGCACCGCGGTGCTGTACCGAACGACGGCACCGAGCAGAGCGGATCGGCGTTCGTCGCTCCACTGCGCGGTCATCGCCACGATCAGCAGCACCGTGGCGAGCGGAATGAGAAAGTTCCGCAGATACGGCAGGGTGGCACCCCCGAGGGACGTCACGTGCGCGACCACCACCAGCGCGAAGAGGGCGTACCAGATCACGGGCCGCCGGTAGGTCTTCAGGTTCGTCATCGCGGTGGGGAACATCAGCGCGATGGCAGTGACGATCGCGACCGTCTTGCTCTCGCTGATATAGACCGGCACGAGATCGATGTGTCCGGGCACGAACATGCCGACCGCGAAGTTCTGGAAGAACGCGAGTGCGAGCCAGAAGACGACGAACAGCTCCGCCCCGACAGCCATCGTCAGCACGGTCGCCACGACGACGCAGCCCACCGCGAGGCCCATCAGTGCCGTCGGGCGGAACTGGCCGACGAAGGACAGGGGCACCGCGTAGACGGCAAAGGCCGCCAGCGTCACGAACAGCAGATAGGCGGGGTTCGTCGGCACGCCGGCGTCGGCCGCGCCGCCGACACGCGCACGATGGAGCGACACGAATGGGGCCGCGGCCTCGCGTGAGCGCGGGGCCGCACCGCGCCGGAGGTCGTCGCGACGACCGATCGTCGTGGTCATTGCGGCTGCCTTCCGTTCGTCGCTGTCGTTCCGGATCCGGTCCATGTCGCCGCCACTCACGAACCGACGCCGATGTGGAGCTGCATCTCGTCCGGCCCGGTGTTCGTGAGCACCACGGTCAGCTCGGCACCGGCGGCGTCGGTCCGGAACGCCACAGCGATGGCGCCGGCACGGTCGCCGAAGCAGTCACCGACCGTGTTCTCCACACCGTCCGTGATGACGACCGCATCGCTCTTCTCCCGCGCGACGAGCACAACGGCCGTTGCGGCACCCCGGGATCCATCCTGCGGATTTCGCGCCAGCAAGGACACCGAGTGCACGCGACCCATGGCGAACTTCTCCAACGGGAGGTTCGCGAACGTCTCCGCCGCTTCCTGTCCCGCGGCCAGAGTCACCTTGCGCGGGCCGGAACCGGCACCGCTCACGAATCCGGCGCGTGTCGACTTCCCGAGGTTCGCCGCCAGTTGCACACCGGAGCCGGAGGCCTGCGTGCCGTCGCCGCCCGGACCGGTGTGACCGGTCAGGTCGTTGCCGACGACGATGCCGGTCGATTCCGGATCCGCGACGAGGCACGCAGCGGGAGAGTCGTATCCCTGGCCGTCGTCGTTCGGGCCCGAGTGCGTCACGTTGCCCAGAACCAATGTTGCAGTGCCGCCGGTGGAGTGGATGTGCGTATCGTCGCCGGCGATCCCCTCCGAGCGTGCGCCGTTGCGCCGCAGAACGTTCGCGGTCACGACCGTCCGCTCGCAGCCGGACAGCCGGATCCCGGATCGGCCGTTCCGATCGATGTTGTTGCCGGACAGAATGTTGTGCTTCGCACCTTCCGCGTGGATGCCGTAGCCCAGATTCCACTCCACCTTGTTCTGCGTGACGATGTTGTCGTTCGCTCCCGGCGGCAGGTGGATTCCGCCGGTGCCGTTCACGTTGACGTAGTTGAGCGAGACGATCGAATCGACGCACCTGGCGATCCCGTATTCCGCGTTGTCGTGGACGTTGCAGCACTCGATCCGGTTGACCCCGGAATAGCCGCAGTCGATCCCGGTACGGCAGTGCAGGATGTTGACGTCGCGGACGAGGTTCCTGCCCTCCAGCACGACGCCCTCGTGCCGGGCTTCGTGCTCGGTCCCGCGGACCGCGAGGGACAGCAGGCCGGCACCCTCCCGGAGCCGCACCACGGGATCGGTGCGTCCGTCCCCGGTGGCGATGAGACGGGTTCCCTCCTGCGGCACCCCGGTGTAGGCAAACGACCAGCTTCCGGCAAGTTGCCGTCCGGCAGGCACCACGACGGTCCCCGCCACCCGGAACCGCCCCGCGGGAAGGACCAGCGAACTCGTCGAGCGCAGCGCCTCGTTGATGGCATCGGTGTCGTCGGTCTCTCCGTCCCCGGCGATACCGAGCTCGGCGATGTCGTCCGGTTCGACCGGTAGCGGACGCACGACGGCGGCGTCATCGTCCCGGAATGTACGAGAGCATGTCGGGACAGTCGCGATCGCGGCAACAGCAGCGGTCAGCGCTGTACCGGAGATGGCCTGCCGACGGCTCAGACGCACGGGACTTCCTTCCTTCGGATCGCGGTGACGGTCAGCCGACGACGGCTTCCGAGACGGCCCGGCCGAGTCCGCGGTACTGCCAGCCCGCACGACGCCACCTGTCGACGTCGAGGCAGTTGCGGCCGTCCAGAACGACCTTTCGGCGCACCACGGACGCGACCACGTCGGGGTTCAGCTCACGGAACTCCCTCCACTCCGTGAGAACCAGCACCACGTCCGCGCCGGCACACGCCTCCATGGTGCTCGTCGCGTAGTTCAGGGTCGGGAACAGGCGTCGCGAGTTGTCCATCGCCTGCGGGTCGAACACGGTGACGGCAGCGCCCTGCAGCTGGATCTGCCCGGCGACATTGAGGGCGGGCGAATCCCGTACGTCGTCGGAATCCGGCTTGAACGCGGCGCCAAGCACCGAGATCCGTGCGCCGAGCAGCGAGCCTCCCGCCGCTTCCCGGGCGAGTTCCACCATGCGACCGCGGCGTCGCATGTTGATGTTGTCGACCTCGCGCAGGAACGTGAGGGCCTGGTCGGCTCCGAGCTCACCGGCTCGGGCCATGAAGGCTCGGATGTCCTTCGGGAGACATCCTCCACCGAAACCGATTCCCGCATTGAGGAATCGGCGCCCGATCCGGGCATCGTGCCCGATCGCGTCGGCGAGGACGGTGACGTCGGCACCGGACGCCTCGCACACCTCCGCCATCGCGTTGATGAACGAGATCTTCGTCGCCAGAAACGCATTCGCCGACGTCTTGACCAGCTCTGCCGTCGCCAGGTCGGTCACGATGAACGGGATGTCCTCGTCCAGGAGCTGCGCGTACACCTCCTTGGCGACCTCGAGTGCCCTCCCGGGACGCACAGCGCCGACGCCCAGGACCACGCGGTCCGGATGCAGAGTGTCCTGTACCGCATAGCCTTCCCGCAGGAACTCCGGGTTCCATGCGAGATCGACATCGTCGCCGGCCGGAGCGAGCTGACGTGCCCGCGCTCGCAGTCGTTCGGCGGTGCCGACCGGGACCGTGGACTTCCCGAAGATGACGGCCGGCTCGGTGAGCAACGGCGCCAGCTGTTCGATCACCGAATCGACATAGGTCAGATCGGCCGCGAATTCCCCCTTCTTCTGGGGTGTTCCGACACCGATGAAGTGCACGTCGGCGAACTCCGCGGCCTCGGCGTACGACGAGGTGAACCGAAGCCGCCCGGCCGCGATGTTGCGCGCGAGGACCTCCTCGAGGCCGGGTTCGAAGAACGGAACCTGACCGGCTTCGAGCTTCGCGAGCTTACCGGCGTCGACGTCGACACCCAGTACCTGGTGGCCCAATTCGGCCATGCACGCGGCGTGAGTGGCACCCAGATAGCCGGTTCCGAACACGGCGATACGACAAGTCATGGCAGATACCCGACTCTTTCTGTTTCGTTCTCGAGGGATGCGGTGGGCTAGTACGCGCCGTCGCTCGCGACGACCGCCTTGACGGTCCGCGCGATGATCAGGACATCGCTCACCATCGACCAGTTCTCGACGTAGGACAGATCCAGACGCACGGACTCGTCCCACGACAGGTCGGAGCGTCCGCTGACCTGCCACAACCCGGTGACACCCGGCCGCACGAGAAGCCGGCGCTGGACGCGACCGTCGTAGTTCTCGACCTCTCGCCGCAAGGGCGGACGCGGACCCACGACACTCATCTCGCGTCGAACGACATTGATGAACTGCGGCAGCTCGTCGATGCTGTAGCGCCGGAGGAATTTTCCGACCCGGGTGACCCGCGGGTCCTCACGCATCTTGAACAGCAGGCCCGCGCCCTCGTTGTTCTTCATCAACGCCGCGACTTGCCGGTCGGCTCCGGTCACCATCGACCGGAACTTGATCATTCCGAACGGTTTTCCGTCGAGCCCGATCCGCTCCGAGCGATAGAAGACCGGTCCCTTGCTGTCCAGCTTCACGGCCAGCGCGACGAGCGCGAACACCGGGGCCAGCACGAGCAACGCGGTCGACGCGAAGACCAGATCGAACGCGCGCTTGCCGCTGCGCTTCGCACCGTGGTAGCTGGGCTTCTCCACGTGGATGAGCGGTAGTCCGGCGACCGGGCGCATCTCCAGCCGAGGCGCCGAGACATCCACGACTCCGGTGGCGACCACCAGGTCGGCGTCGTGCGGATCCATCTCCCACAGCAGGTCGCGGATGCCGTCGGGGCCCAGTGTCTCGGTCGCGGCGACCGCGACGGTGTCGGAACCGGACGCTCGGAGCGCGTCCACGATCGAGTGCTCGTCCCCATAGACGGGAATTCGCTTGCCCGCGACCTCCATGTGATCGCCGGCGATTCCCGAGTACCGGGGAACGCAGACACCGGCGACGTGGTACCCGTCCGTCGAGTTGCGTTCGAACGTCTCGACCATCAACCGCACCGAACGCGCGCCGCCCACGACGAGGACCGAGGTCCGGAACTCACCCCGATTGCGCTTGGCGGCGACCACCTTCCGCCACAACCAACGTCCGACGAGAAGCCCGGCGAGGCCGGTCGGGAACGCGATCGCCAGATAGCCACGAGCGAGCTCGAGCCGGAACACGAGCGCGATGATGGCCACCAGCCCGAACATCCGGAACGTGGCCGAGAGAATCCGCTGGTATTCGTCGTATCCGGAACCGATCACCCGACGCGAGCGGGTCCGGAACGCAGCGAGGAACGCGAGCCACAGCGCTGCGAGGCAGATCGAGATGACGACGTAATTCCATTCGGCTGCAGTCGCATTCACGAGCATGTCGCCCTGACCGAAACGAACGACGTGCGCCAGCGTGACCGCCAGCACGACGACGAGGCTGTCGGTGACGATCAGCCTTCGTACATAGATCCGCTGCCAGGCCCGTCGCGTGCTCGCGCCGGCGGCGTGAGTCGGCGGCTGCGCCACGCCACGAGGGCCCGACCGGACAGGCTCGAGAGCCAGTCCGGTCCGCCCTTCGGGCGGTTGTTCTACCACTGTCATTGATTTGTGTCCTCCCCGTACCGGTAAGCCGTCGCCGGTTGGGCACGAGCCCACGCAACTCGCGCGACCGCCGGACTCCGCGCAACTGTTCCTCCCCAGGAATTGCACGAAATCGACGACCGGCACCA
>Ga0180218_1000166_pt1 | contig 93912 bp, 80 predicted proteins | sample eDN3rd37CKraftBY_FD_151334 | JGI IMG/M metagenome (GOLD analysis project Ga0180218, IMG submission 151334) | Enriched backyard soil microbial communities from Emeryville, California, USA - eDNA 3rd pass 37_C Kraft BY (version 2) (version 2) | ecosystem: Environmental > Terrestrial > Soil >... | reverse complement strand
CCTGCGGCGAACATCACCCGTCAGCAATTCAACGTGTCGATACTCGTTAGACATAAGCCTATACCCAAGCCTGTGCTTGAGCCTTTCTGCTTATGCCGACTGTCCGGTCGAAATGGGGGGCAGTTCACATTAGTACAATCACTGCAGTGTATTGTTAGACACCAATCACTATATCTTGGTAGCTTGGTTGCGGACATCCGAGAAATAGGTAAATAGATCAGAGTTTGGCCGCGCGGGCGGCTGAGCGATGAACAATTCTGCTCGCGCTTCACTCGGTGTCACGCCGAAACGTGCGCGAAAACCTCGCAGGAACTGATTGCCGTTGGAAAAACCCAGGCTAGCTGCGATCTGTGTGATGGAGCGGGACGGGCGATTTCGCCGGGTGAGTTCGACAAAAGCAGCGTCGAGCCGCATGTCTCGTAATACCTTTGTTACGCCGCCGTCCGCCGCAAAAGCGCGGTAAAGGTGGGTGCGCGAAACGTTGAAGCGACGCTGAATGAGTTCCTGCGACATTTCAGGCAGGTGGATATTCTGCTTAATGAACGCCATAACCCTCTGTCGCAGCACCAGAGTTAATGGTGAAAATTCCTCTGCCTTCTCCAGAGTCTCGCCCTTCAAGGCGGCGGCGAGCAGAATAACCACAGCTTCCTCAACCGCTTCAGCTTGTGTGCAAGAGAACGATGTACTGAGGGCAAAAAAGCCCGCCGAGATAGGTCGCGATCAACTTGGTCATCGGACATCCTGCCTTCAGGACGATCCCGTGAAGGTTTCGAAATCCAACCGCCTTTTCGAGGTGTTCCCGGGGAAGCAGGGTGGAAGCCCGGCAGCCTGCTCTGGTCTCAGTCGTGAGCGTTTGTGCAAGGTCCGCAATAAGGATGTCTCCCACCTCGACATTGACGCTGACCCCATTGAATTCGCCTTTCATCGCGCCCGCTACCGCGATCTGAACGAAATAGTAATCGAGACCGCTTTGCACGATGTTCCTTCTGTCGCGGCTGAACCTTTGGGCGTTGAATGTGGTTGACCCCACTACCATCGAACCAAGGGGTCGCGCCCGCAAGATGCCCTCCAGAGGTGTCTTGCGCTCATCGGGGAGGGGCGATGGTTCAAAGATTGGCCCTGCCGCGGCTCGCCAGAAGTCGTTGCGATGCTCAGCTTCGACCATGGTCGTTGAAATAAAAATGTCGTTAATCATCATGCCCGTTCTGATTACTTAAAAGTAAACTGAATGCTACAGTAGCTGATAACAAACCTGGGCGATCTGTATGTAGATCGTTTTGAACGGTGAGCTGCACGTGTCCTCGGCGAAACGACAGTGAATGACCGCATCTCGATGCCGGGAAAGCGCCGGGTCGAAAAACCGACCTCACGGCCTGCGCCAGAAATCATTGCACTGTCCTGCTTCCCCCATGCTGCGGCCATGATCTCACAAAACAACCTTTTCTCTGTTTCTTCAGCGGAAAGAAATCAAGGGCAGAGAGCGCTAATCAACTGTAGCGAATTCGGTATTCCGCCCGCCACAGCAGAACAATACACTAAGAAATATTGTATATCTCGTTAATATCTAAAACGACTCGAAACAGGAACCAGATCTTATTTAGTTTTTGAAATCGGGATAAGACTTCAGATCTTTGAGAACCCTCGCCACCGATGAGACGTACGGGCGACTGAAATGGAACGCAGCGCCGAAGGCCCCTTCTGTCGCTCCGTCCTGAAAAGTGCGTATCCTGACCTAAGCGCGATTCAATCTCAATCTAAAGGAGACATGAATGGATTCCTTCCTCAAAAAGAAGGTCCTTGGATTTGCGGTTACTGCTTTAACCGTCATAGGGGCAAGTACAACATCGTTTGCCGACGTGGACGTGCCGCCGTTCTATGCCGCGGTGATGGAGATGAAGGCGGAGGGTAAGCTTGGCCAGATCGTAAGCAAGGAAAAAATATCTACGCCGATCGAAGGCGCTGAGGCCTGGCGAATTGCCTATATTTCCTCGGATCTCAATGATCGTAAAACGATTTCCACCGGCCTATTAATTGCGCCTGTTGGAGAAGCTCCGAAGGACGGGCGACCGGTAATTTCCTGGGCGCATGGCACCACGGGCACTGCGCAGAATTGCGGCCCCTCGCAAGTGGTTAACCCGGCAGCGCCGTTGAATCTATATTTTCTTCCGAATGGCAACGCATCCACCGATTATGGCGTCCCTGCTATCGAAACATTCATAAAGGCCGGCTATGTCGTTGTGGCAACGGACTATCAAGGCCTTGGCGGTGGAGGCAAGCACCAGTATACGGTTGCGGCGACAAATGGACGGGATGCGATCAACGCTATTCGCGCCGCAGGAGACCTGAAGGAAGTCGGCGCTGGAAAGAACGCCCTTATTTATGGTTGGTCGCAAGGCGGCGGCACGACCATTGCTGCGGCCAGTTCGGACGACTACATCAATCAAACTGGGACGGCCTTCGATGGCATCGAACTCGTCGGATTTGTGGCCATGGCGCCACAGGATATCGCAGCTGCGGCTCCCAAGGGAGAGATAACAGAAGCGACAAGCGCAGCTATGCTGAGAGGTCTGGTGAGCAGCTTTTCCAGCAACGTGTTCGATTTCACCCACTTTGCGCAGAACATGTGGGCAACACAGTCAGCCTTTCCGGAAAAGCTGAAGCTGACGGATATCTTCACGGAAGATGGCGCCAAGCTGGTTGACGAAGTTATGATGAACAAATGCATCCATGTGGCTTCGGATACGTTGAACTATGCGGTGGGCGATAAATTCAGCGCGATGCTGAAGGCAACGCCGACGAACACCAAGGCGTGGGCAGATGCCATGCTGGCAGGTAGTGTTCCCAATGCCAAGCCCGTCGCCCCTGTCATTATTTATTGGGGCACCAAAGATACCGTTGTTCCCCCGGTTATGGGTGAACTCTACCGTGAACAAAAGTGCAAAATGGGCGGTAACATCGCGCGTGTACAATTGCCGGGCGAGCAGGACCATTTCAGCACGCCTGCGGCTTCAGAACCGCTGTATCTGCCTTGGATTGCTGATCGTTTCGCCGGTAAACCTGCGCCTGATGGCTGTGTCGATCAATAAGTCTGAAGCGGGTGCCAATCTGGTTCATTCGGTCTTCCTGATCTGCAGTAATGCCTGAGAAGTTAGCCGTAAACCGTTCGCCGGGAGGAACATGGATTCCTCCCGGACTGCATTACCACAGTAACTTTGCAGGTCGTCGGTAAGAGATCGATGAGGCACACGCGGTCTCGCGTGCTTTTGGCCTACGATAGCTTGCCGGAAGGTTATTTCGGCCGTTCGATGCCCGATTCTGAAAAGCTGGATCAGGCCGCTTCGTAGCCAGGCACGTTAGATTTCGGAGCGGCAGTCTCGCGCGGCCCCTTCTAATTCCGTACCGCTGCAGACGGCCCCTCACGCTGATGCGTTTTCCCAATGCCAATATTGGTAAAAGGAGAACTCAAATGGGTATCGCACAATATGATCCTGCTGCACTGGGTAGGCCAGCTTGGAACGCAGGCCGAAAGGTCGGCGTGAAGAAGCCACTCAAACAGCGGCAAATCTGGGCAATTCGTTTCTTCCTCGATAGAGAGGGGCGCATGCGAGACCGAGCGTTGTTCGATTTGGCGGTCGACAGCAAGCTACGAGGCTGCGATCTGGTCAGGATCAAGATCGGAACTCTCGTTACGGGCCAGGATATCCGAACACGAGCAACGGTCATCCAGCAGAAAACCGGACGTCCTGTACAGTTCGAGATTACGGCGGAAGTCAGAGCAAGCTTGCTCGCGTGGCTTCAGCGAAGAGGCGGCACCATAGATGATTTCGCATTTCCGAGCCGGGTCGATCATGCCGATCATCTCAGCACTCGCCAATATGCCAGGCTGGTCGATGAGTGGGTCACCGCAATCGGGTTACGACGTGAAGATTATGGCACGCACTCACTTCGACGCACAAAAGCTGCGATGATTTACAAAGCCACCGGAAATCTCCGTGCGATCCAGATCCTGCTCGGTCACACCAAGATCGAGAACGCAGTGAGATATCTGGGTGTAGATATCGAGGATGCTCTGGAACTCGCCGAGCATACGGAGATCTAAAAAATCGCTGTGCCGTACCGGGCGATGCCGTTCGTGCAAAATCGAGCGGTGTCGCCCACCCTTGGGAATCGCTATGCAGTTCATTTCAGTCATTAGCGTAGCATTCCCACAGGTTCCACAGCGGTCTTGCGCTTATCCTGAATTTCGCTTGCGAACGGGTGGTTTGCAGATTGACAGCGATCGGACCCAGGTTAACGGAAGCGGATCTTTATCGAATCCTCGGACCGCGCTAATGATGGAGGATGACTGAATTGCGTTCTGGCATTCCGATAGTTTCATTTGCTGATCAAATTGCACTGGAAAGCTGGTTAGTGAAGCAACCGAGCGATTCCAACGGTGCATGGATTAGATTTCGTAAGAAGGGTTCGAGCATAGCAAGCGTCACCAAAGCTCAGGCGATCGACAGTGCCCTTTGCTATGGCTGGATCGACGGTCAACTTGACAAATACGACGCTGACAGCTGGTTAGTCCGCTTTACCCCGCGCCGATCGCGTAGCAAGTGGTCGGATGAAAATCGAAAACGCGCGCTGGAACTGATCTCGGCGGGGCGAATGCAATTGTCTGGGCAATTGGAAATTGATAAAGCGAAGGCAGATGGCAGATGGGAGGCGGCGTATGCACCAGCTAGCAAAGCTGAGGTCCCACCGGACTTGCAGACTGCGCTCGATGCGAACCCGAAGGCCGCAGCTTTCTTCGCTACGCTCACTGGCGCTAACCGATATGCGATCTTGTATCGGATTGGCGCGGTGAAGAAAGCTGAGACCAGAGCTCGAAAGATCAGGGATTTCGTTGGTATGCTTGAACGGGGAGAGACCATTCACGGTTGAAACGGCTGTTTTCGGTCGCCCTCTTCGGGTTCTGGTGACCAACATTGGACTGCTAGCGCTCGGACTGTTTTGCGTCTTAATCCGGCCTTTGGGACAAGTTTGGCGGACGCCTGTGAACAGTCGGTCCGCTTATGACTTTCGCTAAGCGCCATTTGCCGCTTCGATAGAAGCGCGCCAATTGCTGACGACGACCTACCAAAGGATGCCGACTGGTGGCAGGCCGACGCGGCCGTGTACACACTCGGGACGACGATCGCGAAGGCAGGTTCACGTGAAGCGTTTCGCGAAGTCGATCGCGACTACCCCCTTGCCGTCGCCCGGCTTGCCAGGCGCATGGTACGCCGCGCTTGGCTGTCGTCTCCGCCATGGGCGCCAACCGCAATTCGCCCTTCTTCTATTCGCGGGTGAAGGGCGAACTGGAAGCGGATCTGGCTATGCTGGACTTTCCGTCACTGACCCTCGTGCGACCGGGGCTGATTGGCGGCGACCGGGCCGAACGGCGTGCCGGCGAGCATGTGGCTACGCTTGCTAAAACTTTTCGGCCCCGTCCTCCCCAAGGCTTGGCAGATCAATCCCGCTACAAGGATCGCGGAGGCTCTGCTCGAAGCCGCGCTTGGTCATCGCACAGGAACGAGGATCATCGGTTCGGCGGAGATGTCCTGATCCTCAGGAACGGTTCAGGTTCTTCGAACATGTAAACGTGCGGCACGGCCAGTTGCATGAAATGGACACTTTGAAGGGCTGATACGGCTCGGTTTTCCTGAGTCACGGCATCAGCGAAGCAGCGCATCAGACGGATGAGTTCAGCTATGTGATCCAGAGGTACGTATCCGCCGTTGGATTGTTCTGTTGGACGCACTGTTCTTCGGCCAACGGCTCAACTGGAATAAAGTGGTTGGGACTGGAACTCGCTGACCGTTCGGAACTCTCAGGCAGCCCTTGAGGCGGGGCGATGCCTGACGGTAAACGTCCGCGAACCAGTAATAACTCAAGGGGAAGTAACGTCGCGATCGCCTGGCTCGACTAGAAGACGACACCCGTTTCATGGCTGATCAGTAGATCGGCAAGTTTCTGCGCTGCAGGTCCCAATGCCTCGTCCCGGCGGTGGGCAAGATAGGCACCAGACGTGATCTCGCCATTGCGACCGATGGCGTTGACATTGAGTCGCACGAGCGTTCCCTGTTCCAGGTCCCTCTCAACGAGCCAATGGGGGAGCCGCCCCCAGCCCGCGCCCTCCAGGATGAGGTGATGTTTGGTATCCTGCGTGTTGACGCGGCAGGTCTGTGACGAAACCACCCCGAAATCCCGGCCTGCTGATATGTCGGACGGGTCGGTCAGAACGATCTGGAGATGATCGGCAACATCCATCAGCTCCAGTGGTCGGCCCGCATGGCGGTGGGCCAGCGGATGGCTTGAAGCGACGACCGCGACCTGGCTGATGGATATCAGCGGCTCGAATTTGATACGGGGGTCGCGGAAATCTTCACCCACCATTACCGCAAGCGCACAACGGCTCTTCCTGAGCGCATCGAGCGGACCGCCCATAGCCTCCGACCATACACGGACGGCAACGGCAGGGTAATCGTGTCGCATTCGTGAGATCGCGCGTGCGACCTCGTGCATGGGAAAGAGCGTATCGACAGAAATCGCGAGTTCCGTCTCGACGCCATGCGCAAAACCGCGCGCCTGGGCGCGCAATACGTCCACGCGCAGAATGATGTCGCGTGCGTTGCCGAGCAATACCTGCCCCTGCGGTGTCAAGGCCGGCTTGTAGCCGGAACGGTCGAACAGTTCCACGCCAAGCGCGGCCTCAAGGTTGGCGATGGTGGCGCTGACGCCCGACTGGACGCGCGAAAGCTTCTGGGCTGCAGCGCGGAAGCTGCCGCTGTCGGCAATGGTTACGAAAGTCCGGATCTGATCAAGCGTAAGGGCATCCAGCATGATCTTTCCTCATGATCAACTATATCATTTTTATATCACTTATTTCGCTCATCCATTTGATGCAACCTTCCACTCAATGAAATCAACGCGCGAGGTCGACGAGATGACGAAGGTGCTGGTGCTTTACTATTCCTCTTATGGTCACGTCGAGACGATGGCTTCGGCCGTGGCTGATGGCGCGCGTGAGGCGGGTGTGACGGTGGCGATCAGGCGGGTGCCTGAGCTTGTTCCCGAAGCGGTTGCTGCGAAGTCCGGATACAAGGTCGACCAGTCCGCGCCCGTCGCAACGGTGGCCGAGCTTGCGGATTACGATGCCATCATCATCGGAACGCCGACCCGTTTCGGCAATATGGCATCGCAGATGAAGAACTTTCTCGACCAGACCGGTGGCCTCTGGTTCGAGGACAAGCTGGTCGGAAAAGTCGGCAGCGTCTTCACCTCAACCGGCAGCCAGCATGGCGGGCAGGAAACAACGATCTTGTCCACCCAGACCGTTCTGTTCCACCTCGGCATGATCATTGTCGGCCTGCCTTACAGCTTCAAGGGCCAGATGCGGATGGACGAAATCACCGGCTGCTCGCCCTATGGTGCATCGACGCTGGCCGATGATGGATTGGGAGGGCATCGCGAGGTCAGTGAAAACGAGCTGGAGGGCGCGCGCTTCCAGGGACGGCATGTCGCCGGGATCGCGGCCACCCTCGTGGCCGGGCACGCGGCAAGGGGCTCGTGATGGACACGCCATCAACAACGAAAGCAGTGTCCACGCACTGGACCGCCGTGTTCGTCATCGTTGGCAGCGGAATTGCAGCCGCCTTGCAGGTTGGCAAGGCGGCGATTGCAGCGCCCCTGTTGCAGAATAATTTCGGAATCGGGCTGACGGCGATCGGCTGGCTGACTGGAATATTTGCGCTCATTGGCCTTGTCGGCGGCATTCCGACCGGGGCGTTTGTTGCGCGTTTCGGTGCGAGACGCATCCTCATCATCGGGCTCCTGGTCACGACAGTCGGCGCGGCGCTTGGCGCGGCGATACCGGGACTGCCCAGCCTGTTTTGTGGCCGCATTATCGAAGGGGCGGGTTTCCTGTTGGTGACGGTCGCGGCGCCCTCATTGCTCCAGGAGGTTACGCGACCAGCTGATAGTGATCTGGCCTTCGCCCTCTGGAGCTGCTTCATGCCAGTCGGCATGGCGGTGGCGATGCTGGTGGGGCCGTTCTTCGAGGACTGGCAGAGGATGTGGTGGGCAAGCGGGGCGCTGGCGCTGGCCATCTGCATCGCTGTTCCACTTGTCATTTCCGCTGGCGGGCAAGGCCAGATCATGTCCTGGAACAGCTTGCGCCGCGACAGCATGACCGTGGCACGCGACCGTAGCGCTGTGGGGCTGGCGATCACCATTGCGCTCTACAGCATGATGTTCTTCGCGGTCTTCAGCTTCCTGCCGGTGCTGCTGATGGAGCGGTTACAGGTGACGCACCAGACGGCCGGACTGCTCAGTGCACTGGCCTCGGCCGTGAACGTCATCGGCAATCTGACGGCGGGCCTGCTCCTCTCCAGGGGCTTTAGCCGCCCGGCGCTCCTGATCGCGGCATGCCTCGTCATGGGACTGGCCAGCTTCGGGATCTTTCTCCCTGTTCTGCCGGACGGTGCGGCCTTCGGCCTGTGCCTGTTGTTCTCGACTGTCGGCGGTGTGATCCCGGCGATCCTGCTGTCCTCCGCGCCACTCGTGGCGCCAGCGGCAAGGTTGGTTCCGGTCGTTCTGGGTCTGATCATTCAAGGCAGCAATCTCGGACAGATTCTTGGTCCGACAGCCATCGGCGGCGCACTGGATCGGTTCGGCTGGGATTCAGCCGCCTACATCGTGGCGGGCACGGCAGTGATTGCCGTGCTCGTGGTGGCCTCGACGCTCAGGCGGGTCGGGGCACAGCGGGTAAGCTTCGGGATGGGAGAGCATTGATGAGAATCGAATTCAACCACACGATCCTGGCGACGCAAGACGCACACGGCTCTGCCCTGTTTCAGGCTGAAATGCTCGGACTGCAGCCGCCGCGCAGATGGGGGCCATTCTGGATGGTCAAGCATCGGCAATCTGCCACATGGGCGCATACGCCTTGGGGGCCGCTGCATACGCCGTGAAAGCGGCCAGCCTAGCCGCCTCAGATCAGGCCGAAGCCGCCGACAAAGAGATTGCTTGGCAACTCGGACAGGTTACGGCGGAAGTGCAGGCTGCACTTTTGCAGCTTCCGCCTGTTGGCGAGAACAAGTCTGGCCCGCTCGGCCCGGGTCTCCTAACTTCAGGTCAACTCGGTGAGATTATCTGCCAACTTCAAACCGGGCTTGCCAAAATCGGTGCAAACTGACCACACCGCGAACGGCAAGTATGAGGTATCGACCATTGGCGACGGGATGACCGAAATGGGGGTCGGAAGCTGTTGGACCGTTAAGCGCCCGCCTTTCGGCCGTTGAGGCCGTCGCAACCACCTACCAAAAGCTGCCATTCCGTTCGCGCTGTAGGTAAGGTCGGGATCGGGGCGGGAAGCTGATCGGCGCTTTTGCCAATCATCCAACGGTAAGCGCACCTTCTGCACGTCGCTGCCAACTTTCGCCTCGGCCAAGCGTGATCTTTCGGGTTCGCCGAAGCATGTAGACGCTCGGCAAATAGTTTCAGGGCAGCATGTTCGAAGATATCCGATCTGCTGGAATTTTGGCGCTCTAAGCCATTTCAGCCAGGCCAGAAAACAACCATCTTTTCCTCCAGAAGTGATTTCGGCGACGAGCCCACCCTACGGAATCTGGCGCCGCTTGCCTTGATCGCTTTGACGATCTCCGGTGCCGGATGCCTCCAATGCAAGTGGATCGGTTGGGCGGCTGCTACCCAGAGCTCCGCATCGACCACGAAAAGCGATGGATCAAAATTGTGTGCCGAGCCGTGATGGGGGAGCATAAAGGTAGCCACCCAATCCATCTCGTCGCGATAGTGACGTTGGAACCTCTGTACTGCCAGCGGATCCTTGAAGTCTGCATCGCCGGTTCCCATCCAGCCCACGCGCGCATTTGCGGACGTACGCGAGTTGCGCAACACGGCGCCGGCCGTCTGTGGCTCAGCCGGACCGGAATATAACGACAGGGAGGTTTCGTTCTTATCGCCAAACGCCCAGGCATATGCTCGAGAAACGGCGGTGCGGTGTTTCGTCACCAAACCTCGCCGTTCCTTCTCGACCTTTACCTTGTCGCGGAAGCTATCTCTCGGCCATTTCAGGAGCACCTCCACTGCCGCGCAAAAAGCTTCCCGATCCTGCTGTGACGCTCGCCGCACATGGGGCTTCAAGAGCCATCCACCTTCGGTTCCCGCGGCAACATTGAATTCGATATGCTGCACGACAGTTGCTCCCTCAGGCGTCCGGCGCACCAGAGGCGGGGCGCCGTGCCAACCCGTCTCCGTGCCCTTCCATGGCATACTATCCGGGCCGGAACGAGGAGGCTCCGCGGGCGGTAGCTCGAAGAAGCCCGAACCGCCTTCGTCCTCGTCTGTCGGCATTACCATGACGATCTGCCGCGGCCCGAACCGAGCCATGGTGCCGACGGGATCGACGACAGCATCTTGGTGGAAGCGTTCGGCACTGCGTTCGCCGATTGTCGCACAGCTTCTTCCGAACGCGATTATCCGGTCGATGTCGTCCAGATATGGCATTACGATTGTATCGACTCGGAGCCCCCTCTTCTCGTGAAGAAGATGAGGGATGCCACAGATGTGATCGCGGTCGAAATGCGACACGAAAAGCATATCGAGCCGACGCGATAGGCGTCGAGCCACGATTGACCGCACAGACGGGATTACACCGTCGATCGGATCCGAGCCGCAGTCGTAAACATACATGAAGTCGGCCGAGGGTATGGCATCGGACGCTAGGGACGCCCGCCACATGGCCTCGTTGCGTCCAAGATCCTGGAGGGTGCCGACGTTGAAGCCGCCCTGCCCGACCGGGAGCTGATATCGATGATGTCCCAGCACATGCTTCGCTTCTTCTCGCTTCCAGGCGCGCGGGTGGCTGGAAGACAAGCGAGCCGTCCGAGCAGCGTGGTGCGCAGCTTGCCGCTCGCGCTCCGACAAGACCTGACGACAGTGTTGACGGAATTCCTCATCATCGAAGGTTTGGCGCCTGAACTCCAGCGCTTGGGCGAAGAGTTGGTCGGATATTCGGCTTCGGAGATCATCGACCAAGGTGTCCAACAACACTCTCAAGCCATAGCTCCGAGCTACATCTGCGCGGATGTAGACATCGGCGCACATGCACGCCAGGTCCCAGTTCTCATCGTCCGAACCGACATACGAAATCGTGCTGTTCATTTGTTGATCCAAGAACATCGGTGAGGCGCGGCCGCGCATCTCGCGGGCAGAGCAGAGGAGTGAACGGCGTAGACGCGGAAGGGATGATGATTTCGATAGGGAGATATAGGGCTCAAGCCGGCTCCGTATCGACATCCAAGGACCTGCCGCCATCGTCATTCCTCGCCTCCGCCGCGTCCTCGGCTGTTTGGGGAGTGGCAAACCATGGCTCGATTTGGAGTGCTTTCCGCAAAGCGGTTTGAATGAAATCAGGCGCTCGCCAGATATAGGCTGCCGCCATCGTCTTGCCCTCCGGCGTCAATGTCTGAAGGTGGCTGATCGCATTCGGGATCGAAAAATCCTTGCCAGATTCCTGCTTGAAATTACCGGGCAGTCCCGTCCAGACCACCACATCGAATCCTTTTTCGGCGGCCCAGGGGGCGATCGTAGCAGGCACTTCAGGTTCGCATTTCCGGCTGCCGTCCCGGAAATAGAACCCCATGCGCCTCATGATCGTGCCTTCCCGGCACCGCAGGTCCTCGATCGCGTCATCGGGATTCCTTCGGGTGCTGATCGCATAAGAGGTTCTACACTCGGAACCGTTCGCATTGTCTATCACCAATGTGAGCGCGCCCTTGCGGCTTTCGGATATGCGGGAGAATTCCAGTTTGAGGACGGGGCCGTCGGCTTGCCACTCTTCATGCTGTTCGTCGAACTCGGGTCGCTCGTCCCAGATGAGCGAACCCCATCCCAGAATTGCGATCCTCGGCGCCTTTTTCTTTTCTGACATCCCATCCACCTCATATGGCCACCGTAAGTGTAGCCGCAAATTAGCTTTGTATCAGCAGGAAACTTGACGGCGCGTCCCGCCTACGCTCAGGGCTTTGGCGGGTCAGGCTCTAGGCTCCGCTTTCACCTTTGGCTTCAGCGCGATCCCGAGCCGCATGGACTACTCGTCCATGCGGGTGCCGATCTTTCGCGCAAGAAGGCTCGGGAGCGCACCACCAAGCAGGCCTGCCTGTTCGCTGTCGGGCCGTCGCCCGCCTCCTATGAGGCAACGGACGGCTCCAGACGAAGCAGGCAGCAAATGCTTAGAACTGAAAGGTCCTAACGTGCAATGCAGTTGCCACGTGTGACATACGCATGCACAAATTCCACATCGTCGCTACAGACGATTCAAGTATTCAGGGGGAAAGTGCCTGTGGGTAAACAAGACAACCGTGAAGCGGAGTTCCGACCGCCGGCGGTCATCGACGCTGCGCAGCTCGGGCGCATTGAAAGCGTTCACCGGGGTTTTCTGTATCAGCACCTCTACGCGGTCGCTTGCCTGTTGATGGCTCAACGAGCCGGTGCCTCGGCGATTGTCGTTGAACACGATGAAGACCTGGAGATTGTCCTCACCGACAGGCGCATCTACGTGCAGATCAAGACAAGGAACGGTGTTCTCAAGCACTCTGATATCAAGGGCGCGCTGGAACGCTTTGACGTTTTGAGAACCGAGCATTCACAAGGCCGGCGCACCGGCGCGGCCAGTTTCGTCATTGCGGCCAACGCCGCGCCGGGGCCGGTCCTGCTTGCGGCGACAAGGACGGGGGACTGGCCCGCCGATGTGGCCCTCCTTTGGCCGGGATGCGACGCGTCGATTGAATTAGCGCTTCCCGAGCCGCAGCCTGATGTCAATGGTGGACTTGCGCAGTGCGCGCGACTGGCCGAGGCCCTGCCTTTCGCGCTTCTGTCGCCGGAGACGCTTGTCTGGAAGCTTGCAAGCATGGTCATGGCGGCTGCGGCAGGAAATCCGCCGCGCACGGATCACTCATTTGCGGCCGAGGAGCTTCCTCATCTGTTCGAACAGCTGGTTGTCCAGCTTCAGGATTTCCCGGCGCCCCCGCCGGTGTATCGCGCGCAAGAAAACGAGCCCGCCCTGCATGCCGATGAGCGGTTGCGGATTATCAAAGGGTATTCTGGTGCGGGCAAGACGGCGTGGGTTTCACAAGCCGCAGTGCATGCGCTCGGAACCGTCGCATACTATGACGTCGTCGAGACACCAGGGCCTGCGCTGGCATCCTCCCTCGCCCGCGAGCTGGCAGCCCGACTTTTTGGCAGGTCGGGCGGGGCCCTTGGTGAAATTCTTCTGACGGGCGCCACGGGCCCGGAAATCCTGCGAGCCATTGGCACGCGGGCCGCAGCGAGCGGTGACCAGGTGACAATTGTCCTGGATAACGCCCACCGCGTAGCTCCACCGGACCTGTTGACGCTGGTCCAGCAGGGCCGCGATCTCAAGTTTGTTATACTATGTCAGCCGGGCAAGAACATCACTGAACTTGAAGCACTCCTGCAGATCAAGGGCGAGAGATTGCAGGGCTGGTCGACGGACACCATCGCCCTTGAGGCAAGCGCGCACGGCTGCCGCGCGGACCTTGCCACATGTCAGCGGCTGATCCAGCTAACGGCCGGTCTTCCCCTGTACATTCAGAACGCCATGGCTGTTGCGAAGGGTCGGTACAATGGAAATGTACGGGAGTTTTGTGACGATCTGGAAGGTCTGACCCACGAGGTCGAAACAGCTCACGAGCTGATCCTCGTACGGGCGCTCGAAGGACTTTCGACGGCAAGCCACAATGGGCTTGGTGTTTTGTGTCTTTGCGATATTCCGCTTAAGGCCGATGAGGCGAAATCCCTCCTTGGCACCACTCTTGGACTCAATGAGAAGGCCGTCGCCGGCATACTCCGGGAGCTTCGCTCGGCGGGACTCGTCGAAAGCTACAGCGACAATCGCGTAAAGGTACACGATGCACTGCGTCTTTTGGGCCGACGCCACCTCGATACGCTCGAGGGCGGAGTCTTGTCGCGCGCGCACACGGCACTTAAGGACATCCTGTCGACTTCTCTGCGACAGCAATGGGACCTTACCAAACTCCACTTCTATCTGCGGACGCTCGCAGCCATTGGTGACGTGAAAACTCTCGTTCAGTTCGCAACGGACGAGATGTTCCACGAGCTGGGCGTATTGCCTGAGATACTGCGCTTCCTGGAGACGGCGGCAGCTTCTGAAGAAACCGATCCCGAGGACCGATTTTGGGCCTTGGACGGGCTGGTATTCTCCGCACTGAAACGAGGTGACGGTGACGAAGCAATCGCTTACAACGAAGCCACGGCCAGGCTTCTGGTAGAGCATCCGCTCGGAGCGGACGAACGTCTCGCTCACGGGATGAAACGTCTGCATATCCGGTCCGCCCAAGGGGACAGAGCCGGAGTCATCGAGACGATCTCCGAAGTAATCGAGTTTCTTCCAGACACGCCACAGCACTTGCGGATTTTCCGCTACAACGCAGCTCACGCGATGTTCAAGTTAGGCAACTACGATGCGGCTATCAATGAAACATTTGAACTCATACAGGAATACTATGATCTCCTTGGCATCGAGCCGACCGATGTCATGGGTCGCAACGCTCCAGAAATCCTTCCTCTGATCAGGAAGAAGCAGGATTATCAAGATCACGCGAAGCATCTGGCGGATTGCCTGGACCTGAACGCGCAGGCATGTCAGCAGGTGGGCCTAGTTTCGCCCTTCGGCAGAATTCATGCCATGAAGTTTTACGACTTGGCGCGTGCGTTCGACTCACTCATTCGGGTCGGCCAGGATTTGGTGGATGATTTCGTGGGCCGTAACGATTTCATCGGTGCCCGGCAGATCATCGAGATAAATCTGCTCCCGATTGTGCTGCGTCTGAAAATGCTCGACCGGATCATCCCTGTACGAAGCCAGTACGCTGTGGTTCTGGCCTTCTGCGGCGAATTTAATGCCGCCGAAGCAGAAATGGCGCGGCTGCTCCCTTATGCTGATGGGCTCAGCGAACAGGGCAGAGGAGAACTGCTCAACCAGAGCCGGGCGATTTCGCAGCTTCGGATCAAGGGGCCGCCTCGCCAGTGGGTCCCGCCCCGTCCAGTCAGGCCAATTCTTCCGCGCCAAAGGATCGCCCAGAAAGTAGGCAGAAACGAACCTTGTCCCTGCGGTTCGGGGAGGAAGTTCAAGAAGTGTCACGGTCAGTAGCTACGAGCGAGGTGGTCCCCTTGGCTCGCGTGAACATTTCCCGCGCCTAGCCTGGCAGAACACACTCCAATGCAAGTTCGCGAGATCATCGTCGGTCGCATTTCGAAATGGAGGGATGGTCTACAGGGCTCGTATATGGACTGTGGACAAAGATTTACTGCAGATGGGAATCTGAGAACAGATCAAGTACGCTGGTGCCAGGAGCTATACTGATGAGTGGCAACATCGAAGCTGTACGCGCACTAGGTCAAATATTGCGGCCGTCGGATGACCCGCCGCCGCTGCTGCTGCTGGGAGCCGGCGCCTCTTTTCGATCGGGCGTCCCCATGGCTGCTGAATCCGTCAAGCAGATTGCGCGCCGCGTTTACTCTGAGCAGGTCTTAAAGGGAGCGCGGCCGCCCGAGCGCGTGAGGCCGACCGAGTGGGAAGTCTGGCTGCAGTCATTTCCGTGGTTCATTCAGGGGAACGACCGCCTTGCAGAAAACTTCCCGCTGGTCGTCGAGCACCTGCTTCGACCCGCCGAATTCCGCAAACGCGTTATTCTCGACATTCTGAAGCCCGCGAACGGAATCAGCCGGGGCTACAAGGTCGTGTCGGAACTGATGATGCGCGGCCTTATCAACACGATCTTCACCACTAATTTCGACACGTGTCTGGTGGACGCATTGAAGGAGAGGCAGCCGCATATCCGGCACATACATGAAGTTAATCGCGGGCCTGGAGACTTTGCCCAGTTCAACGTCTTCAACAAGTGCCAGGTAATCTGGCTCCACGGACGCGCCGAACAGTATGCGGACAAAAACGCAACCGATGAAATCGGTTCCCTTGATCCCAAACTTACGGACCTGATCCGCCCCCTTACACATGGGGCGCCGCTGGTTGTTGTTGGGTTCCGTGGCTCCGAGCCTTCCATCATGGAAGGCGTATTCGGACAAAATACAGAGGGGCGGCTGGATTTTCCGCGGGGCGTTTACTGGTGCATTCGGCATGGTGAAACTCCGCATCCGAATGTTGAAGCTCTCGCGCGCCGGCTAGGCCCGAATTTCCGGCTGTTGCGCATCGATGGTTTTGACGAGCTTTTCGAGGAACTGGACAGGGAGGTCGCTGGCCAGGAACGGTATTCCGCCCGTCCGGAAGATGCAGCGTCAGCAGAACATCTGGCGGCATATGACGAGCGAATCGTCACGGGGGCGTCAATCGACGATCTTGATCTCGACCTTGCTCTGTCGGTCCTGCGCGAATACTGCGTGAAGCTGAAACGCGCGCCCATTACCAGTGAGTCACTCACGACCTTGATGAAAGAACAGGGCCTTGTGATCTCGGGTGATGGTGGACTCGGCATCACCGCCGGTGCGTTGCTTCTGTTTGGCAAGAATACACAGCAGTTCTTTCCGCATGCTGTCGTGGCGGTGACTGAAGCAGGGAAGAAGCGCGAAGTCTATGATGGCAACCTGATTGGTCAGCATAAGCAGTTGCTTGCCAAGATCGAGTCGGTTGACGTCAATCCTGTCCTCAAGGTGAAGAAGCAGCGGCACCACGACGAGCGGCCGGCCTATCCGCCACGCGCGCTTGTTGAGCTGTTGGTCAATATGCTGGTGCATCGGGACTATGCCATGCACGAGCCCGCTACCATCGAAATCCGGCCGGGCGCGGAGATCGTCTTCAGCAACCCCGGAGGCCTGACACAGAGGCTAGCGGGACGCTTGACTCTCGATAACGATGGCCGGTTCAACCCGACTGAAACCATCACCGATACTCGAAATCCCTCACTATGCGATGTGTTCTTCGGCCTGAGTGCAATGGAGAGAGAAGGAACCGGCCTTATTGAAGTAAAGGACCTCATGGGTGCGTCTGGCGGTGGAACGGCATTCTTTCACCGTCACGGGCGCTTTGAAGCCATTGTCGAGCGCGCGCCGAGCGCCGCGGGTTCTAACACAGTGGCGCGGTCGGATGTGCCGACCGGCATCTATATCCTGAACGTCCTTCCGTTCAGCGTTCTGCCCGAACGGGTATCGATTGTCCAGCTTCGAAAGCCATTGCGCGAACGCCCGGCCGGTTTCGATCTGTCTGAGTGTGGAACTTTTGTCGACCGCGGTACCGAGCTTTGGAGTTTTGTACCCTTGCCGCTGCTTCTGACGATTCTTGGACCGATGGCCGACGAAGTATCGAGTGCGTGGATTGCCCGTTCGGAGATTGAGGCTGACCCCGATCAGCGCCGTGTGCTGTCATGGCTTCTGCGAAAGCATTGGGAACGGTACGTCAGTGGATTTTCTGACCAAGGCCTGGTGCTTGAAGAGGGCAAGCGAAAGAACCGCGCCTACTTTCAGGGGCGCGACGGTCAAAGCAGGACCGTTGTCTGGAATAGTCCGCAGCGCCGCAATATCAAACGCGACGTTGCCAAAAAGCGCGGCGATGGCCCCAAGACATGGTTCGAGAACGAGGGATTTTCCTTCGAGATCGTAGAGCTGGACGCACAGTGGTGCGTCCGGATCAAGCCCTTCTATATGTTCACTGGCCGTAACGGCAAAACGCCGTTGCCATCCTTCACGCGCACGTCGAAGGCCACGAGCCGTATGAAATTTGACCGCAACAAGAATGTAGAGGCTGACCTTCTGTTTTGGAGCCGGCTCCTGGGCAAAGGTGGGGAAACGATAAACATTGGAAGCCGACATGTCGACGATCTGATCCTGGAATCGTCGTTCCTGACGGTAGAGGTGCCCGAGATCGGGCTAGTGTCGGATGACGGTAAAGATCAAGATCGAATGCCTGCGTGAGCCGGAGCTAATTTTTGGTGGCAACAAGCAAGGAGTGGACCCACGCCGTCTGATGGCGGCTGCCGGCCCCGTCGACACCTTGGCGATGCGGGACATACGCATCGCGCTTGTTGGTCCCCCTGAAGAAATGGCCGCCGCACGCCAATGGCTTTTGCGCTTCAATAGCATGTCGGTTGCTCGCGAACGCAACGCACGCCGGTACCGCGACTGGCCGGGAGCAGCCAAGGCGCTTGGTGTCAATTTTGTCATCGAGGACCGTTTCGTTCGCCCGCTTGATGGCGAGCGGCTCTCCCACGCGATGAGTCGTGCCTCACCAACCGAACGGTTTGAAGAGTTGCTCGATCTTTTCGATTCCAAGATTCAAACCTTTTTCGGCGACGCGCGCCCGGACTGCATCGTCGTTTGCCTACGCGAAGAACTCGCTGACTTCCGCATAAATAATCCCCGTCTTTCGATCCAAGAGCGCGCTGCTCTTGAGCGCTTGCAGCGGGAGGAGGAACAAGATCAGCTGCAGTTGTTCCAGCCTACGCCGGAAGAAGCCAAAGCGGCAGAGGACCTCAGAACCCAAGCCGAGGACCTTCTGTTCAGGACTTTCTACAGAGCCCTGAAGGCCAAGATCATGACGCATCAGAACCCGGTTCCCATTCAGGTCCTACGCCGCGACACATACATGCGTCCGGATGATGTGGGACAGAGTTTCGCGACCCGCGCCTGGAATCTCGGAACATCGCTATTGTACAAGGCAGGGCATGAGCCTTGGAGGCCAGCTGATCTACCTGCAAACACGTGCTTTATAGGCATTTCTTTTCACCATCTCAAGCGGCGCGAGGGAGATGTCGTATACGCCAGCGTGGCCCAAGCGTTCTCGAACGAGATCGAACCATTTGTGTTAAAGGGCGCTACGGTTCCCCATGAGCAGCGGCGCAACCGTCAGCCCTATCTAAGCACCGCTCAGGCCAGCGACATGATGAAGGACGTGCTAGATAAGTACGAGGCGATCGCAGGTGTTCTGCCTTCACGCGTCGTCGTTCACAAGACCAGCATGTATGAACCGGAGGAGGAAGCGGGGTTCAGGAAAGCCGCGGAGTCCCGCGTCCCTGTATGTGATCTGGTCTGGATCAGGCCGACCGCCTTCCGGCTGATCCGCAAAGGCATGCAGGAGCCTTGGCGCGGCACCCTTTGTACGGTCGGCGATGAGTCTTACCTTTATACGAGCGGCTACGTTCCCTGGTGGGACGAGTACCCTGGGCCGCATATCCCTGCGCCGCTTCAGATCGGCTCATGCGGACCCACTGACATCCGTCAACGCGCCCGCGAAATCCTTGCCCTGACCAAGATGAACTGGAATTCGAGTGAGGGCATCGGACGGCACCCCATCACCATCTCGTTCGCCCGGAAAGTGGGAATGCTGATGACCGAACTATCGGATAACCAGGCTCCTAACCCCTCATACAGATTTCACACCTAGTCTTTTTCGCAAGGAAGCCAGGTGCCTACCTTTGAAGGACGCATCAGCTATGACATGTCGGCATTGCGGTTTAGCAAGACCATCAAGGCGCATCTGATTCCGGAGCCTTCGTGTTGGAGATCAAACCCGATCGAGGAGAGTAGCATCTGATTCTCCACGAGGGGACGCGAAGCCGCAGGTCAGCAATACTGGCGTTTATGACTCTAACCTGCTGTGCGGTCCCTGCGATGGAATTTTGGGCCGCTATGAGGGTTATGCTTTCAGCCTCCTCCGGCGCTCGCGTACGATAAGGGCGGATCTGGGATCAATCGTAGATATGGGGCGGTCGACGGCGATATGATGCTGCGCTTCGCCGCCGGCGTCACTTGGAAATATACAGCGACGCAACCCCAGTTCGGACGAATCGACATCGGCTCATATGCCTCGGTGCTACAGGACGTGGCGCTCGGCAATGGGCCGATCCCCTCGACGCTCGACACCGCATTGATCCGCCTCGTCGAACTCGATGGCGACGTATATTTCTACCGTGCCCCAGTCCCTGCACGCCACAGCGGCATCAATTCGGTGCGTTTTTCCGTCGGAAGTTTCGTCGTCAATCTTAAGACCGACGAGCGGCCTAACGATAAAGTATTGCCGCCCGAATGCTGGCTCAAGGGACGCAGTGACGGCAAGTTCTTGATCGCGGATGCCGGTTTCTTCACAGAGGGAAAGCTCCATCGTAAGTTGGCAAATATGGGGCCCGCTCGGCAATTCTTCGGCACCATGATTGCACGTAAGCACGAGCGCAGCTTTCGCGAGGGAAGCTAGGCATGGCCGCTTTCTAGCGGTTTCGCTGCAAAGCTGCCGGTCAGCAATCGGCCCCATTTCAGTCGCGAAACTCTCAGGGTTTATCCAGAAATCATATCTACTAGAAATGTGCCTTGAGGGCCGCATAACGCGCCGCCCTCAAGTTAACAATCGAAGTTCTCCATTGAATTCACAGCGGAGTCAGGAGCGTTGAGGTACTGAGTTGCGCTAGATAAAATCTGAGGAGCGAAATGATTTCGAAATTAATAATCCCAGAGAGCTGGCACCCAACGATAACGATCATCTGAACCAGCTACGCGACCCACCGATGGAAACGGCATATGGGTTGAAATCAGCCAGGAACCCGTTTCAGCCAATTCCTTCATAAGTCTAAGACGCACGCGGGTTGCCTCTTCGGGATCGTGCTCAAAGCCATTGTGCCATTCAGGGTGATCGAACGAGACAGGAAATATCGCATCCCCACCGAACATTAGATGATCGGAACCTGACGATACGCGAACTACGCTATGACCAGGCGTGTGGCCGCCGGTACGCTCAGCTGTGACCCCCGGCGCTATACGACTAGTCTGCTCAAAGGTTTGCAGATGGTCGGAATAGGCCTTCAAAAAATCTTTCGATGCTTTTCGGGCAAGATCTGCAAGTGCTGGTGGCATAGCTGTCCGCGAGAAGTCTGGATCCTGCCAGAACAGCGCCTCTGCTTTTGACAGGTGAACGCGCATTTTTGGATTCAGCCTTTCCTTTACCCCGGGAACCAAGAGGCCGCCTACATGATCGAAATGCATGTGGGTGAGGACAACGTCGGTTACAGACGATAGATCAATGCCGGCGGCTTCCAGCCGCGACACAAACCGACCGCCCCGTGAAAAATCCGGATATTCTTCACCGAGCCCGCTGTCGATCAAAATTGTCTGGCTGCCGCTTTTCACAACTACGGCGTTCAGTGCCCAGTCGAATGCGTCGTGGGACAGAAAACGCTCATCCAGCCAGGCATTGAACGTTGGTCGATCCGCGTTTGTGGCCATGGACTCGGCAGGCGGTGTTACTACACCATCACTGATAATCATGACGTCAATTTCGCCAATTTCGATAGCATAGCGAGAAGGCACCCGCTCATCGCGTGCGCTGGTAGCCTTTTTGTGAAGTGTGAAATTCATAACGGTCTCCGTTGCTTTGATTTGTCGCGGAGGACTGGTTCGACACGCCGCGCTGAGTGGCTTTTGTTAAGCCGCAAGAACGAAGCTAGTTCAGCGTGAACATCAAAATCAGCTACACAGGGGTATGAAGAATGTAGCCACACGAATAGGATCGACGATGATCGCGGCTCTTCTTATTGCGCTGCCACCTTCGCCTTTTCAGTAAACGAAAGCATATTTCGGGCCGGGCTGATTGGCGTAACTATGCGTGCGCCGCGTCTTTAAGTATTGAGCGCCGAACGGACATAACGCGGCCATCCGGACCCACATCCCACCTGTACCTTGGAACTAATGCACCGCATCCTAAGTCTGATTGGCTGCCGCTTCGATGCAATTCATAGTTATCGCCAGCAGATTATGTGGCTTTCCTCTGAGCCAGATTGAATGTCGGTGTAGAAGTGCAGATAACCATCATAGAAATTTTTGAGGACATTGGCTTATAAATCCGTTTTAAAGCCAAGACTATGCCTCTGCCGTTACATCCATTTTTCTGCTTTCGGAAGTATACCATCTTTCACACCGATCAACGGTGGATTTAGTCATTAACATTTAGACGCGGGAGAGATGTATGAAGATCGTCGTCATTGGAGGCACCGGTTTGATTGGTTCCAAAACCGTCGAACGGCTCGAAGCAAAGGGCCATGAAGCAGTTGCAGCATCACCGAATTCCGGCGTCAATGCAGTCACGGGAGAGGGGCTCGACACGGCCTTCCTGGGTGCAGAGGTGGTCGTTGATCTGACGAATTCCCCGTCCTTCGAAGAGAAAGCAGCTATGGATTTCTTCGAAGCAGTTGGTCGCAATCTATTCGCTGCTGAGAAACGGTTTAACGTCCGTCATCACGTAGCATTGTCGGTAGTGGGAACTGAACGCATGCAGACGATGGGGTACTTCCGCGCCAAATTGCGACAGGAAGAGCATATTCGCGCATCGGGCGTCCCCTATACGATCGTGCGGGCTACACAATTCTTCGAATTTGTCGATGCAATTGCAGAGTCAGCGGCAACAGGAAACATGGTCAAGCTGCCAACCGGCGCTTTCCAACCGATTGCGGCCGACGATGTAGCTAATGTGATGGCCGATGCGGCCCTTTCGGCACCGTTGAATGGCGTCGTTCAAATCGCAGGTCCTGACCGTGGACCAATGTACAAATTCGTAGAGCGCTATTTCAGCGCTACAGGCGATAAAAGAACGGTTAATGCCGATCCAAACGCCCGCTATTTCGACGTTGCAATCGATGATCATACGCTGGTGCCTGATGGCAGCGCCCGCTTGGGCAACATCCGTTTTGATGAGTGGATCAAAACAAATGCTCCCCGGAAGCAATAAAGGTTCCGGATTTCCACTGCATATTATGAACGACAAGTACCTGATCGGGAGATTGATTATGGTCAAGATTTTTCCATACGCGGCGGCGTTCTTATTCGCTTCGGCGGTCGCGGTATTCGCACATGATAGCAAGGATGATAAGGTAACAGTCGTCTACGACCAGCCTCTTCCAAACGTTCCGGGTAAAAGTATCAAAGGCATACTCGTGGAATACGCGCCAGGGGGTAGCTCGCCCGCTCATACCCATGCAAAGTCGGCGTTTATTTACGCGACCGTATTGGAGGGAGCGATCACCAGCCAGGTTAATGGCGGCCCTGTAGTGGTGTACCATGCAGGAGATAATTTTTCAGAATTTCCGGGCGATCATCACGCGGTAAGCGAAAATGCAAGCAAGACGGAGCCCGCCCGGCTCCTTGCAGTCTTCGTCGTAGATACAAACGAGACCGAGCTGACTACCTATGAGGAGTGATCGCTTATAGCAGCATCACGCGTCAATCGGGCGGGGTAGCCGCCTGCTTGTGGACGTCAGGCCGATCAATGGATCGCACAGTTCCAGGGAGTGCGGTTCCTTGGGGCCTGTCTCCAGAATATCGTAATTATGGAAAGAGGACGTCGTGCGAATTGAGCAAATTTCTCCCATTACGTTAGCGCGCCTCAGTGTGATTGACATCGACGCGACGTTGGAAAGTGCGGCCATTGCGTTGTCTCACCCCGGCATCGGATTGCTCATCGTGAGCAACAAAGCAGGTACTGCAACAGGGGTCTTAACTAAAACAGACCTTATACGGCATATCTCTGATCGCAACCGTCCCGCGACCGTCGGAACATTGATGAGCCGCAACATAATTGCGTGCGATCCTGCTGATGACTTGCAAGCCGCTTGGCAGGTCATGGTCAATAACCGGCTGCAGAACATGCCGGTTATCGGGGCCGAGGCGAAACCATTGGGGGTTCTTGATATTCGTGACGCGCTCAAGGTTCTCTTCGAGCAGGAGCGGATCCAGGAACATATCCTTACCGACTACATAGCCGGAATTGGCTACTGAGGTGACGCTCGAGCTTTTCCCCGGTGTGGTTCGCTTGTCGAACAAAGCCGAATTTACAGGATAATACGTCGATGCGCCTAAGTTGGGGTGAATTCGTAACTGCTCCGCTGTTATGGCTGGCAGTTATCGGCATTGTTGGAATGATTGTCTGGAAACTCATCGGACCGAGGCGCTCAAATCTGCGTTTGGTTGTGCAAATCGCGTTCTTTGCTGCGATGACGTCTGTCATCATAATTGGAGATGTTCCGCTGAGCCGAGCAGAAGATGTGGGCTTTAATAGTGCCAGTACAATACTGATAGCATTCGCTCAAATTCTTTGGTGGCTTCATCTATCTTGGGCTGTGATCGGATTTGTTCGTATTTTTCTTGTCCTTGAGGGGAGGCCACGTGAGGCTCGACTCCTTCAGGACATCGTTGTTGGAGCCGTCTATACATTTGCTAGTCTGTCTTCGCTTGCATTCGTATTTGGAGTTCCGGTGGGAACTTTGATCGCCACGTCTGGTGTGATAGCGATAGCATTCGGGCTTGCACTGCAAAACACGCTTGGCGATGTATTTTCAGGTATCGCACTGACGCTGGGACGTGCATTTACACTCGGTGACTGGATACGTCTTAGCGATGGAGTTGAGGGGCGCGTTATTGCCAGTACCTGGCGCTCGACACAAATACTTACGGTCGCCCATAACGTTGTTGTATTGCCAAACAGTGCTCTGGCAAAACTGGGACTAACAAATCTCAGTCGACCCAGTGAAGCACATCTTCTTCAGTTGAATTTAAGGATCAAGCCCACACGGCTTGCCTCTACTATTGAGGATGTACTGAACACGGCGCTTTGTGGATGCAATTTCATCATCAAAGATCCTCAGCCGGCTGTTGCTCTTAGAGGAGTTGATGCTACAGCAGTCGATGTCGATCTCTTCTTCAGGGTCAAAGATCCTTCGAACATTATCAAGGCACGTAACGAGGTAATTGATCTAATCATGCGTCATTGCAAAGCTGCTGGATTGGTATTTGCGCCAGCGTCATCGGTGATCGTAACCAATGAAGCCTCATCGAGTGTCGAGAACGAGGAATCGATCGATGCCCGACTGCATATAACGGTTAAGCAGAGTCCGATCCTCGCAGAACTCCCAGAAGAAGATAAGGAAAGATTGGTTAAGGCCGGGGCAATCAAACATTATCGTGCGGGCGATAAGATCGTCATGCAGGGGGAAGAACTTTCATCTGTCATAATAATTTGCGCGGGTGTCGTTGGGGTACTGCGAAACGATGAAGACCTGTGGAGATTATCGCCGGGCGATTTCTTTGGAAGAATAGAATTGCAAGAAAATGATCGGATCGATTTCACTATACGCGCTCTGACGTCTGTAACGGTTTTCGAGGTCGATCGGGCTCATATCGAAAGGATATTCGCATCAAAACCTTCTGTCGCGCGGGAGATCGCGTCTAAACTATCGCGGCAGACAAGTTCAAACAGGCAATCCTCCTTGGCGGAGAAAAATAACGATGATAATCCACACTCAGTATTGAAGGCAATTCGCACGATCTTCACCCATTGAATACGTGTTCTGTAACCTATTCCCAGGGACAGTGTGCCTGTCGGGAACTTCCAGATATAGTGGCTGAGATAAAGCGAAAACCGAGAAACCAGTGGATCTCTGTGCAGCCGCCATATATTCGCTAATTCTTCATCCAACGTTCAGAGGACGCGATGCTCAACCAAGTGGATGTAGGACAAGGCCAGCGATCGCGCTCCTTGCTCGAATTGTGCGCAGTGTTGGCTGGCGTGATTGTTTACACGTCCGCCAATGGTTTCATGACTGGCGGTCTCAGTGTCGCTGGGCGCCAACTGGGCTTGGGAGAGGTTCAGGTCGGACTTATACTTGGCAGCGGCGCTTTGATAGGCGTTATCGCTGCACCGGTGTGGGGTTTTGTCACCGATGTGTGGAACAGGCGCAGGTTGCTGCTGTTGGCCGTATCGATGGTCACCGTCGGGCCCGCGGCAATGGCGGTCATCACCGGAAAACTGGTTTCACTTCTTCCACTTGTGGCCGGAGGCGCCTTGGCGGCAGCGCGTTTAACCCAAGCCGTGTTCGGCGCAGCACTAATACCGGCGGGACAGGCATATATGGCCAAGCTCACCCATTCGTCCCGACGGGTTAGCGGGATGGGCATCCTGAGCGCAGCCATCAGTTCCGGCACGTTGCTTGGTTCCCTGTTGCTGTGGCTGACCGGGCAATTCAGCGTCGCATCAGGGTTTGCAATAATTGCGCTGCTGGGAGTAATGGCTTGCGCCGCTATTGCGGCGTTCACCTCAAAAGAGGTCTTTCACCACGAGCCAAGCAGCCGCGCATTTACCCCGCCATATCGGAAACTGTGGCGTTATTTTGCCATGACGCTGATCGGCTTTACTTGCTACACGACCGTCCCGCCGATCTTTGCCGTACGATTAATGGACCGGCACGGTATGGATGCCGCCATGGCGGTAACACAGACGGGGCTTGTGCTGACTATCGGTGTCTTCGCCGTTTGCTTGTCGCAGGTGTTTATTGCTATCAAGCCTAAGTGGAGCCCCGCCGCGATGCTGCGTTGGGGAAGCGTGGGAATCTTTGTCGGTCTTTTGTTTCTTCTGCAGGCTGAGAGCCTAGTTGGGATGTGCCTGGCAATGGGCCTGATAGGCTTCGCAGTGGGCTTTCTGGCGCCCGCTATACTGGGCGCGATAAGCCTCATCAGTGGCGATGGGGACCAGGGCAAGATAGGCGGCTTGAACATGGCTGCCCGTGGTCTCGGTTCAGCGATCGGCCCGGTCCTTGGCACGATGCTGTACCAGCAAAGCCCCGATGCTCCGATCTTCGGTTCGCTAGTGCTTATTATCGGTGTCTTTTCACTTACATTCTTCTCGAGCGCCGAGAATGAAAACGGAGATATGCTTCCAGTTGATATTTCATCCGGGAAGAATAAATGATAACCCCAGTATTATGATCAGATAGATCCCAGATCGCAAAAGTTGACTGATAATAAGAAATGAAGCGCAATCTCTCCCCCTTCCATCTGGCCTGTGCATTGGGAGCGTGCGCTGCAGCCGGCGCTTTGTATTGGGTTACTTCTGTTCCTGCTGGGTTTATCCTCCCGATTTTTATCTTGATGCGAAACAGCAATCATCGCCTGGTCTGGTTTGTTTCCGGAATATTTGCTGTTGCAGCTATCGTCGCATGCTTACTAGCATTTTCAGGTTCGACCAATCCGCTGAATCCGGCTGCACAATGGGCAGCTCTGCTTATTACAGGTCTCGGCGTAGCGCTCGCTATTGCCTGGGAAGGTAGTTCAGAGGCTGTTGAGGAGCAGATTTCCGTAGTTTCAAGAGAAAAGAATCTTGGTCTGGTTCACCCGGAAGACCTTGACATTGCGCATCAGGCTACCTCCAGAGCGTTTTGGAGCGGCTTTCCGCAGATCATCAGGTATCGCAGTTTACAACCGGACGGTAGCTATCAATGGACCGAATTCAGAGCGGAACCGGGTTACACTATTGCGGGCGACACACCCGCGAAGGTTTCGGCTCAGCACTTGCCATGGTCAGCAGCCGGGTCGATTGGCGAAACTGGCGAAGCAGCACGAATTGCGCTCGTGTTCGAGACAATTTTCGGGACCGGTTGGGCGATGGATACGACCGGACGATTTACCTATGCAACGCCCAATGCTCAGACCACTATTGGGCAGACCCTCGAGCAAATGAATGAACAGTTGACGGAGCAGGAATTTCTCGATGGAGGCGATCTCGGGTGGAAAAGAATATTCCATCCTGACGAGTATGAGCGTGTCGCAACGTCGCTCCGTCACAGCCTCAAAACAGGGGAACATTGGAACAATGAATATCGTTTGAGACGATTTTCGACTGGCGAGTATGGCTGGCATCGAGTTGCCATGAGGCCAACGCGCGGGAGCGATGGACGCGTCACGGGCTGGTACGGGATGTCTATCGATATTACAGTTTACAAAGAAACTGAGGCAGCCCTTCGCATCAGAGAGCAGGAATTGACGCAGCTCGTCAATATGCTTCCGATCCACATTATGCGGTTTTCCGGCAACGGTCGACCGATCTTTTTTAGCAAAGCAACACTGGACTACTTCGACCTTGGTGATGAATATATGGACCATTCGGAGAGCGTTTTGACGACGATGTCCGCATCCATTCATTCCGACGACAAAGAGAGGGTCCAGACAGCGCTGCGCCATGCACTTCTAACCGCCGACAATGTTGCACTGAGATACCGCTTGCGGCGTTATGATGGGGCATATCGCTGGATGGATACGCGGGCTGAAGCCATACGCGACAAGAGCGGAATCATCGTCGAATGGTATGCCGTTTCGCTCGACGTTCACGATCAGGTGCTGGCACAAGATGAACTAAGGCTTGCCCATGAAGAGCTTGCTCATGCCAGCCAAACGGCAAATCTTGCTGAATTATCGGCTTCGATCGCACATGAGGTATCGCAGCCCCTGACAGCTTTGTTATCCAGTTCTGAAGCGTGCCAGAGATGGCTTTCATTGGAGCCACCGAATGTCGCCCGGGCCCAACAATCCTTGGAGCGCATTATTCGCAGCGGAAATTCTGCGCGCGAAATCATCAGCCGCATCCGCGCGCTTTTCGCCCAATCTAACGACAACAGGCAAATGACAGATTTGCCACGGTTGATCAACGACGCTCGTGATCTTTTGGCGGAAGAATTATCGAAAAACCGGGTGAAGTTTGAATTCGAAGCCGAAAAGAATCTTCCTTTGCTGATGCTGGATCGCATTCAGGTTCAACAGGCTCTTATCAACTTCATGCGCAACGGGATTGATGCGATCAGTTCCACCTCTCAACATCGATTGCTTCGCATTAGCGTGACGCGAAAAGACGACGTCGTCGAGACTGCGATCAGTGACACGGGTTGCGGTGTGGAATCGCCGCTGCAGATATTTGAGCCATTCTTCACCACGAAGGCCCAAGGTATGGGTATGGGGCTGGCAATCTGCAGATCAATCATAGCGTCGCACGGTGGTGATCTATGGGTGGAAAAAAACGAACCCCATGGAGCCACATTCATCTTTACGCTGCCGATGGTGAACAATGACGCTTAGCAGCAGGAATTCGATCGCATCATTAATCCCGAGCCGATGATTTTGGATGGTCGTGGTGGCGCTGGAATAGGTACTGGCTCACCGCCGTAAATCAATATTCGCGGTGAACCAGTCGTTTCTCCTCTGGACGAAGGCTACCAAGGCCAGTTCAGAACTCTATTTGTTGATGAATTCCAATAGGTCTGCATTGATAACGTCCGCTTGAACGGTCGCCATGCCGTGCGGAAATCCTTTGTAGATTTTGAGTTCCGCTTTTTGCAGCAATTTGGCCGAGAGAGGAGCGGAGTCGGCGATCGGGACCACCTGGTCGTCGTCGCCATGCATAACCAACGTCGGAACGGAAATCGACTTCAAGTCTTCCGTAAAATCCGTTTCGGAGAACGCTTTGATACCAAGATAATGAGCATTTGCGGCACCTGCCATGCCCTGACGCCACCAATTCTGAATGAGCGGTTCCGAAATCTTGGCTCCTGGTCGATTGAAGCCATAGAATGGACCGCTTGCCAGATCTCTGTAGAACTCCGAGCGATTTGCAGCCAAAGCACTTCTAAAGCCATCGAATACTTCGATTGGCAGACCACCAGGATTGGACGGCGTTTTCACCATGATCGGCGGAACGGCCCCGATCAGTACAAGCTTCGAAACGCGGCCTTTTCCATACTTCGCCGTATAACGGGTCGCTTCTCCGCCGCCAGTCGAGTGGCCGATATGGATGGCATTATGAATTCCCAGATGTTCGATGACTGCAAACACGTCAGCGGCGTAATGATTCATGTCGTGTCCATCGCTGACTTGGGCAGAACGTCCGTGACCTCTGCGGTCGTGCGCTATCACGCGGAAGCCTTTGCCCAGAAAGAAGAGCATCTGGTTGTCCCAGTCATCTCCGCTCAACGGCCAGCCATGGTGAAACACGATGGGTTGCGCATCCTTGGGACCCCAATCCTTGTAGAAGATAGCCACGCCGTCCTTTGTAACGACATGATTATCGCCGGAACGAGTTTTCAGGGATTTGCTGGCCGATTGGGCGGGCGTCGAACCCAGTGTGGTGCCGGCCGCAGCAAGGGCGATGGTGCCGGACATGATTGAACGACGGGTGGCCGTCATTGATAGCTGTGTCATCTCACACTCCTAAAGGTAAATTGAAGCGACGTTTGATTTCATGAACTGATAGCTCACTTCAAAACGCTAACAGAGTTAGTTGGAGAGAGGACCTATCCTCATGATCAGCTGCGCCTCTCCCTTGGAAGCAGCATGCACCCAGTATCGTTGGATGGCTGCCAAGGTAATGATCGCTCAAAAGTGCATCGGAACAGGTGAAACGCGCAAGCCAAAATCCTGGTTTTAGGCTGGGAGAATATCGACGCTTGTATCGCTTCCTTAGACCCAAGAACAAATAGCAAGCAAAGCTGGCCCGTCTCATGATTGTCCAATTACCGCAAACTAAGGAAATGCCGGACGTCTGGAGGGTTGGTTTATGGATGAGCAGGTACCAAAAAAATGGTTGGAATGGACGAGTCTATTGCTGGGACTGGCGGTCACCTATTGTGTGTTTGCATATACTGAGCGACCGTTCATTGCCTGGAACGCGGGTGCCGTGGGCACGGTGGTGGTATGTTGCTCCGTCGTGGCGATATGCCACTATCGAACCTTTGCCGAGTGGATCAACTTTGTTCTCGGCTGCTGGATAGTGGTCACGCCTTATGCACTCGCCTTCGAAACGCAGTTTACAGTTACTTTAGTACACGTAGTTCTTGGCAGCTGCATCTCTGTAAATGCTGCAGCACAATTGATCTGTGAAAAAAGAACGCGACGCCGGTGCGGCGGTTCCAGCAGCCGCGTAAAATTCGATTGATATTTGCTTTCGCCCATTTGACTTAAATTTCTTTTGGGCAAAGGCGCTTCAGCAAAATTTTCTCGGATGGCGGGATGTCAGATTACCGAGAGGTGAATAGTCGCTAGATTTATAGGTGCCTTCATTCGGGACCCGTTTTTAGTGCGCGAAAAGCCTGCGCCTTATTTCAAAACTCAGTACCACCAACCTATACTTCAGTATCGTCAAGGTTAAACCTTCAATACGCGATTGGACACCTCCGAATAATTGTCTCCCGCAACCTCTTCCGTTCATGATCGCCCCGCATTCAATCAACCTCGTTGGAGCTCGCGGCATTGTCATTGTTCGATGGTCGAATGGCTCTCTGCCCGATCAATTAACGGTGCGCGCCTCTGAAAAGCGTCTGCACCGTTTTTCTGCCCTCACCAACGATGGAAGATTAGGAGTGCACCTAGGATAGGCACGCTCGTCAAACGGGCGCAACGGAGACATCTTATGAAACACGAGACAAGCACAAGCAAATCTGGGCCCGAAGAACTGGTACCATCGCGATATGCGGTACGTATCGGCGATATCGATGTACTGGTGGTCAGCGATGGTGTTCTTCCGCTTCCTACCGAAATGTTGGGGTATAATGCCGACGCTGCTTCACGGGCCGAATGGTTGGACGATATGTTCCTGCCCAAGGATGCGTTCGACTGGTCTTTGAATGTAGTGGTGGTGCGGAGCGGCAACCAGACTATTCTCGTCGATGCGGGATTGGGGCTCGACCCCGATCTTAACTTGCCCCGGGCGGGGCAGCTGGTGAAACGGTTGGCCGCAGCCGGTATCGATCTGGCTTCCGTAACCGATGTCGTGATTACCCATATGCATATGGATCATATCGGCGGCCTTCTTGTCGATGGTGTGAAAGAGAAGCTACGCCCCGATCTTCGCATACACGTGGCGGCTGCTGAGGTGGAATTCTGGCAGTCGCCCGACTTTACCCACGTACATATGCCTGATGGCTTTCCAGAAGCCCTTAGAGCAACGGCAAAACGTTTTGCTGAAGTATATTGCAATAATCTACAAACGTTTGACGAGCAGTTCGAGGTAGCCCCGGGTGTCGTCGCCTATCGCACCGGCGGACATACGCCGGGGCATAGTGTCGTTCGGCTGGCATCAGGCGAAGATCGGCTGACATTCGCCGGTGATGCGATTTTCGCAGTGGGATTTGATCATCCCGATTGGTACAATGGTTTCGAACATGATCCGGAAGAGGCCGCCCGTGTTCGTGCACGGCTCTTGAAGGAATTGGCGGAAACTGGCGAGCAGCTCGTGGCTACCCATCTTCCCTTTCCATCCGTTGGTCGGGTGGCGCTTGAAGGTAACGCCTATCGCTGGGTTCCGGTATTCTGGGACTACTAACAGGGTAAATGCCGGACACGCTCCTGTTGGTGTGTCCGGTGTTCAGTACCAGAGAACGCGATCGGACGAAAGATGTCTTTCGAGAAACGCTCCAACTGAACAAATACAGACTGCTCATGGACGTAATATCTGAAAGAGTTATTATTGTTTTCAGCGATGTAGCGGGATAAATACCGGAAACTGTTCTGCACCAGATAATTCGCACTGGGGGCCGAGCAGATCGCTGCGCAGAAACTACGCAGCGATCTGCTGTGAGAGCGACAACGCAGGGAGGGGTTGCGTTTTTCCGACAGATACTGCCAGATCGTCGCCCCGGTTTTGATGGCCGCTGTTGTTTCAACGCGAAGAAAAGCGCCGGTTTCACTTATAAATTTTGGCTGATGAGAACATTCCCATCAGAACTGGACTTTCAAACTTGCTGCACAGGCGGCATGTTCATGCAGACTTGTGCAAGATGAGCAGGCTTGAGGACAAAGCTTCTTTTCTTCATGTTCATCCGGTTTCGCGTTGCAGGCAATCGTTTCATTCTGGCTGGGCGGATTGATCCGCACCGATGGTACCAAGGATCCCATAACTTAACCTCCCGTCAGGTTGATGGATGGAATTATGAGTGCTCAGCAGGCCATGTTTCTACCGTTTTGGCGAAGTGAAACGTTTAGATCATTGTTCAGGAAACCCTATCCCAAGGGTGGGGCGGTGGCATTGTCTTCCCGGCAACCCTTCTATCCCAGGTCATGCATACAAGAACTTCGAGCCAGTAATGGTTGGAAAGAAATCGATGACTGTCCCTTCTGCGGGATCGGGAAGCCAAACGGTGCGAAGAGAGCTAAGCCTGTACACGAGTATGGGCCTGCTACGTCTTGCATCCAATCGATCTTGCCAACCCTTGCTCCTAGCATCGCCCAGGCATCGGCAGGTCAGCCGGGCCTAACGAGCAGGGAGATTACTATGGTGCAGCTAAAACCCGATCGAAGTGTATATAAATCTCGAGGCCCTAATTCAAATGTAATCGTATCACCTGATCTCATTGAAAGAGCAGGCGTTGCGCACGAGTTGGGTAACCTCATTCAAATTGCCGCTTCGGCGCTTAACATAATCGTCCGAAAAGCCGAGGCGGATGGGCACCCTGTGCACGGCGCCGCGATAGATGGCGCCAGAGTATCGCTGGATCGCGCGGGCGTGCTCGTGAGAAACGCAATTCGTCAGGCGGGCCGTATCGAAACCACAGTTGAACCAATAGACGTTAAACGCTCACTCGTCGAAATTGGAGACCTCATTCGGGATAACTGGGCACCGGGACACAGGGTTGATATTCGGTGCAGTGAGCGTTTGCCAGCAGTCAGATGCTTATGCCTGGAACTTCAAAGTGCCATCCTGAATCTTGCGCTGAATGCTCGGGATTCCATGCCTGAAGGCGGCGAAATCATAATTGAAGCGAATGCAGTGCTACAACGCAATATGCAGCAGATCGTGGAGGTGCGGGTCTCGGACAGTGGCATCGGAATGTCACCCGACACAATCAGGCGCGCATTTGATCCATTTTTTACGACCAAAGTGTCGGGATTGGGTGGCGTTGGACTTGCACTTGTTAAACGCTTTGCTGAAGACGTAGGTGGCAGCGTGAAGCTTTTCAGTGAGGCAGGGACCGGAACCACAGTTTTACTGAGGCTGCCGGGAGCTAAATAGTTTCAAATAATAATAATCACTTATACGAGTAAGTCGTTGAAATGGAGGATCGGCACAGCCGATCCTCCAGTCGGGGAAGCAGTTTTTACTATTTCTATTTCCCCCAGAGTGTTCGTCCCCCTTCCTTAATAGGCCGTGGTGTTACAGGTGATTTCTTCCGAAGTAGTATTATCTGGCCTGTATTCGCTGGCTTGGAGGGGTTTTTACCCCGGATTTCGGTTTTTGTTGATGGATATTGCCAGTCCGACCCGATATGGTCACTCTGGGCTTGGGCACTACCTCCTACCAGAAGAAGTGCAGCAGCAATTTGGATAGTCGCTTTCATAGTTGTTCTCCAGTGTCAGACTTACGCGACATGGCGCAATATGAAAGGTAAAGGTCCCCTCTTCCTCGGACGATCATACCGTTGGACGGATATCCCTATCGGGATGGCTAGCGGAGGACAGTATTGAGCTCAGGAAAGAGCACCTTCTTGCACTGGTTCTGCGACGAAAATGGGAATATCCGCGAGTAAACGGCGCTAGGGAGCAGGACTCGGTACCCAGTAATCAGTACAGGAGTAAGGGCAGGGGCGTCGTGGCCCCTTTTGTCCGTGGGGTAATGGTTACTCTCAGATCAGCCTGTGAGCTGCCAAATGACAAGGTTTTTACGCTGCATACAGAATAAGCGGTGCAGTAATGAAGATATATATGTTTCCATAGCATGCCATCTGGCGGCGTTGGGATTAGACTCCACCGGGATGAAAGCTGAGAAGGCTGCAGCAAATGACGCTCGCTTCAACATTGAATGTACCAGGTCATAATCAGGCAATCGAAGCTGCACGGACTGTGGAGCGCGTGGTCGGAAATGCTTGGGCAACCGACAGCGCCGGCAGAATAATCTACATGACTGAATCAATGCTTTCATTGGTCGGATTTTCACTGGAACAGTTCAACGAACCGGCTGGCACTGGCACGCGTGGCTGGTCAAAACTCATTCATCCAGATGATTATGCTTATTTTGCCGCCACTCGGCTTCGCAGCCTGGAGACAGGCGAACGCTATGCCATCGAGCATCGTGTCTTGAGTTCCAGCGGCGCTTATCGGTGGTGCCGCAGCGCGGGCGAGCCGGTGCGCGATAAGGAGTCTCGAATTGTCGGCTGGTATGGAACTGTCATAGAGGCCTATGTTCCGTCGATCACAGGTGAACGTTTCACCCATGCGACGAACGCTAGTTTAGAGGGGGGCACGCAATCCGATACTGCTCAGCGGCTCGATCTCACCCATCCCGATGACCAGCTTTCGATCTCGCATGCGGCTGCACGGGCATTCTGGACAGGAGTACCGCAAATTACCAGGCACCGGCGTCGCCAACCGGATGGTAGTTATCGTTGGATCGAAACCCGGTCCGAACCTGGCTATAGCGTTAGTGTCGAAATTAGTGATCTCGTCACGGAGAGAGATTCTATTCCCCGGTCCGTCGCCGGCCCATCCGGCAATGATGAGGCAGAGCCGATGCGGTCTGCCATGGTGGTCGAGAGTATTTTTGGAAACGGCTGGGCATTCGATGCAACGGGAAGGTGGATATTCCTCCATCCATTTGCGCAAAGTTCGCTTGGCGTGAGTTTGGATTATCTCAACGAGGCTGTAGACGAGGGGCACACAGCCTGGAAACGTCTGTTGCACCCGGATGATTACCATGACGTTGCGAAGCGTTGGCTTCATTGTCTTGCAACCGGAGAAGACTTTAACGTCGAGTTCCGGTTTCGACGGGCAAGTGACGTATATGTCTGGGCGCGTACTGCCGCCCGGGCGGTGCGCGATCATAGTGGTCGCATCGCTGGTTGGTACGGAATTGCGTTGGACAATGATGTTTATAAAAAGACGGTCACTGCGCTACGGGAACGCGAGAAAAGCCTTCAGCAATTGATCGACACGGTGCCCGCACTGGTCTGGAGTACATCGTCTACAGGCACGCCAACTTATGTAAACAAGCGCTTCATCGAGGTAACAGGGGCGACGCTGCAAGATATCACAGCGCCCGACAAATTCCTGAATTTCAGTGTGATTCACCCCGACGACGTTCAGAAGGCGCGTGACGCCATGGACTATTCGTTGGCGACGAATGAGCCATATCTCCAGAGATACCGGCAGATACGAGCAGATGGCAGCTATCGGTGGACTGAAACCCGGGCCGAGCCTTTGCGCGACGAGACGGGCACGGTCGTCCAGTGGTACGGTGTCTGCGTTGATGTTGATGATTTGGTGGCTGCTCAGAAATCGCTGTCCGAGCGGGAACGCGAGCTTTCTATGCTGGTCGATATGGTGCCAAGCTTTATCTGGCGGCTCAACGCAGAAGGCGAACCCGACTACTTTAACAAGCGTTTGATTGATTTTTGTGGCGTAAGGATTGATGATCTGGGCGGGGCGCAGACGAAGCGGCGGGCCGCCGTCATCGAGAAGATCATCCACCCTGATGACCTTGAAGGCGTTTCGCAAGCTCTGACCCTCAGTATCAGTACAGGCGAGCGCTTCTCAATGAGATATCGCATTCGCCGGGCTGATGGCGTCTATCGTTGGGTTTACGGCCAGGCTGATCCATTGCGGGATAACGACGGACGAATTGTGCAATGGTATGGCTTGTCGAGCGACATTGATGATCAGGTCAATGCGGAAGATGCACTGAAGCAAAGCGAGCGTCGTTACCGAGATTTGTTTCAATACATGCCGATAGCGCTCACTCAAATCGATGCGCAGAAACTTGCTGTCCTTTTCAAGGAGTTGCGTTCCCAAGGTGTTGAGGAACTGCGGGACTATATAGACGAGCACCCGGATTTTCTTATGCGCGCTGTCGAGGCTTTGGAAGTCGAGGAGGTCAACGACCATATTCTTGGTATGTTCGGCGCAACCAGCCCAAACGAAATGTACGGTTCCGCCGGACGTTATTGGCAGCCAGGATTGGACACGATCCGTCGTTCGATCGAAGCGCGTTACCGTGGGGAAGAGGTTTTTCAGGAAGAAACAAAGGTTATGCGCCTGGACGGCAGCGTAATCGATGTCCTTTTCACAACCGCACGACCAGACGCGGTGGCTGATAAAAGCCTTGTTGGATTTATCGACATAACTCAGCGGAAAAAGGCTGAGGAAGCATTGCAAGAGCGGGAGCGCTCCCTTTGGCGGCTTGTCGAGGCCTTACCCGTGATGATCGACTGCGCGGACGCCAACGGTGAACCGATCTATCGAAGTGATCGTTTGTGCGAATTTCTCGGCTTCGGTCTCGATCAGCTTGAGGAAAATAGAAAACTCAGGACAACGCTCGATGCTGGCGTGCATCCTGATGATCTGCAGGGTGTTCTGGAGCAATATGCCCATTGTCTGGCGACAGGTGAGCCCTACGCCCGCCGGCACCGGCTGCGTCGTTTCGATGGGCAGTATCGATGGGTCGAGACACGGGCGGAGGCGATGCGCGACGGAAGCGGTAATATCGTTCAATGGAACGTTATCTGTCTGGATATCGATCGCGAAGTGCGAGCTCAGGAGGAATTGCGCCTGACCCTTGAGAAACTCGCTCGGGCGAGCCAGGCGTCCAGTCTTGCGGAGCTCTCGGCCTCGATTGCGCATGAAGTGAATCAGCCTCTGGCCGCAATCGTTGCCAATTCGCACGCTTGCCAGCGTTGGCTCATGGCTGAGCCGCCGAATACCGAAAGGGCGCTCAAGACAGTGGAGCGTATTACGAGAGATGCGACGTCCGCTGCCGAAATCGTGGGGCGCATCCGCGCATTGTTCAAGCAATCTTTCGTCGCGAAAAAGAAGATCATGCTGAGCGATATTATAAGCGAAGTTCGCGATCTGATGGCGGAAGAATTGACGCGATGGCGCATTCGCACAGTCGTGGATGCGGCTGATGGCTTGCCGTTTGTGATGGCTGATAAAGTTCAAATACAGCAGGTAATACTTAATCTTATTCGGAATGCAGTCGAAGCGATGGAGACCGTTTCGGATCGTCTTTTGACTATCGAAGTGGTTAGGGACGAAGATGTAGTCCGGACAAAAATCAGCGATAGGGGTGTGGGAATATCGCCCACGGAAAGAATGTTCGAACCATTTATTACAACGAAAGAACAGGGAATGGGCATGGGACTGGCAATTTCCCGGTCTATTGTGGAGGCACATGGCGGTCGGTTATGGGCAGAGAAAAATGAACCACAAGGGACATCGTTGGTTTTTACCCTTCCAGTCGTCATGAAAGCTGTAGCCGTATGAGCGAAGGTCAACTGGTATTCATCGTAGACGATGACGAGCGCATTCGGGAGGCCCTGGAGGAGTTGCTGGAGTCCTACGGCATGCACACCATGGCATTTGGGTCGGCGGCAGATTATGTCAATGCGCCTAAGCCCGATGTTTCCTCGTGCCTCATACTGGACGTGAAATTGCCCGACATCAACGGCTTGGAACTCCAAAAGCAAATTTCGACAGGAGACCATCCTCCCATCGTATTCATTACGGGACATGGTGACATTCCCAGTTCCGTTCGCGCCATGAAAGGTGGTGCAGTCGATTTTCTGACCAAGCCTTTCAGCGACGTGAAACTCATGGCGGCGATCCGTGCTGCGATAGCGCAGGATTGTGAAACACGTGCCAATCGATCGGAAATTAGTGAGTTGAGACAACGTTATCGCGAGCTCACCGCCCGCGAGCGTGAAGTGCTGCCGCTCGTTGTCAGTGGGCTCCTCAATAAGCAGGCAGCAGCCGAACTTGGCATAAGAGAAGTCACACTGCAGTTGCACAGAAGAAATGTCATGCAAAAAATGGCAGCCGCTTCGCTTGCTGATCTTGTACGCATTGCGGACAAATTGAGGATCCCGATTACCCATGCTCGGCGATCGAAAGGAGACGAATGATGATCAACGACAGACTCGTGATCGCAGTTGTCGATGACGATTCCCGCTTGCTGGAATCCATGGAGGATCTGCTGGAAGCGACTGGCTATACGGCCCGGTGTTACTCGTCAGCTGCCTCTTTGTTGACGCGGGGGCTTGCTGGTGTGGATCTGATTATTACCGACGTTGGTATGCCAGATATCGATGGGTTCGAGCTCAGAGAAATCGTGCAGGAAATTCATCCCGATTTACCAGTTTTTCTGATCACAGGCCGTCATGAAATTGCCGATCAGGAACGTGCTCAGGGTGTTACGGGGTTTTTCCGTAAGCCGTTTGATGGGCAAACTTTGCTAACCGCTATCAGCGACGCACTCAATGTACGCCGAACGGAGGGTTGATATGAGAACCGAACAGTACGCGCGGAACCACAAACCAGCACTGCCTTTGCAACCTGCTAAGGAGACAGAGCAGCCGTTGGTCATCATAGTCGATGATGATGAAGCCGTAAGAGAGGCTCTTTCTGATCTCATCTTGTCCGCAGGGTTTCGGCCCGTTGCCTTTGGGTCCACGCGTGAGCTCGTGGGAACGGAACTATTGGAAGCACCCGGTTGCTTGATCCTCGATGTGCGCATGCCGGGGACAAGCGGATTGGATTTACAACGTCAACTGGCACAGAACGGCAATCCCAAACCGATTATCTTCCTGACAGGCCATGGCGATATCCCTATGACTGTGGAAGCGATGAAAGCTGGCGCTGTGGATTTTCTCACGAAACCGGTCCGCGATCAGACACTGCTCGATGCAGTCGCTTCGGCAATTGATATGGATGCGCGACGGCGAGCGCGATCCGTCATTGTCAAACGGAATATCGAACGTCATATGACATTGACGCCGCGTGAACGCGAAGTTTTGCGGGAAGTCGCAAGAGGCCGCCTCAACAAGCAGATCGCTTTCGATCTTGGTATCAGCGAAGTGACAGTGAAACTTCATCGTGGAAACGTGATGCGGAAGATGGAGGCATCTTCCATCGGTGAACTGATCAGGATCTGGGAAACCCTGCCATTGCCAATCCAAAGGTCCTGAACGCGAGCGCCAGCCAGACAATCTCCGTGCGAAAGATAGCTCGAACTCAAAACGCAGCGAGTTCCTTCGCGCGCCGCTCCACTAGGTCACAGAGAAGACGTACACGCAGGGGGACCTGGTGTTTGAATGCGTGGACGACATTGAAAGGCATTGGTTGAATTTTCAATTGCCGTCCAAATTCAACCAGTTTTCCCTCTTCAAGTTCGTCTTTGACGATGCAGCGCATAACAACGGCCGCGCCGATACCATGTCTCGCAGCCGCTTTCAGTGCCTGCCCCGTATCACAGGCGATGGGGCCTGTCGGAGTGACCTCACTTCCATCTGATAGTCTTATCTTTCTCGAAATGCCGTTTAATTCATATCGTGCAAAAGGCACGCGGGATGCTTCCTCTGCAGTGCTTGGCGAGCCGTGTTTTTTCGCGAATGGGGGCGAGCTGACCATAATCATTTTGAAATCAACGAGCCGCCTGATCATAAGGTCGCTGCTAGCAACAGTTCCAACCCGAAATGCAACATCGTAATCGTCGCGGATAATATCGACATGTTGGTCCGTGAGGCCGATTTCAAGTTGAATTGCTGGATATCGAACTGCGAAGTCAGACAATATCGTTTCAAGGAACAGCGGTGCAAGTTCGCTGGGCATACTAAAGCGGACACGACCGGATATCTCCTTTGAAGCGTTTATGTCGTCCCCGGCCATATTGAGCTCACGAAGTAACGGGGACAATCGCTCAAAAAGTGAATGTCCATCCGCGGTCAGCACAAGTGTGCGGGTGGATCGAAGGAAGAGGCGGGTTTGTATCAGCGTTTCAAGCCTTGCCACGCTTCTGGAGACTGCTGACGGTGACGTTTTGAGCAGCCGGGCGGCTGAGCTGAAGGTGCCCGCTTCCACGGTGCGGACAAATGCGAGAAGACCGGCCGTCTCATTCAACAGGTTTGCCATTCAAGCTCCGGGAGCAAAAGTGAAGTACCCAATCACTGACTAATGAAACGGAATTCAATCCATATTTTATCCTCAGATCAATATGGAGAAAGTATATGGGTATTCTCAACAACAAGGTTGCTATCATCACGGGTGGTAACAGCGGAATTGGCAAAGCGGCGGCTAAACTTTTTGTCGAGAACGGGGCACGGGTCGTAATAACAGCGCGACGCCAAGACGTTCTGGATAATGCGGTGAGCGAAATAGGGGGAGATGTCGTTGGCATTTGTGGCGATGTATCCGATTTGGCCCATCATAAACGGGTTGCGGAGGAGGTCTCTCGCCGTTTTGGTGGGTTCGACATCTACTTTGCCAATGCAGGCGTCATCGATTTGAAGCCGTCAGAAGCAATATCGGAAGCGAGCTATGATCGGCATTTTGACGTCAATACCAAAGGCGTATTCTTCGGCGTTCAAACCCTTTTGCCACTTATGCGCGACGGTGGGACAATCATCGTCACCAGTTCTCTGGCTGCGACTAAAGTGCTTCCCGATCACACGGTCTATGCGGGCTCGAAGGCTGCCGTGGTCGCTTTCGTGAAGAACTGGACACTGGAGCTCAAAAACCGGAGAATACGGGCGAACGTCATTAGTCCTGGGCCAACGGATACTGAAATCCTTGGGAAGCTGGGCATACCGGATGCTGAGCGTGGGCCATTTCTCAGTAAGATGGCTGAAACGATCCCAGCAGGGAGAATGGGAACCAGCGAGGAATTGGCGGAAGCCGCTCTCTTCCTCGCTTCAGATGCAAGCGCTTTCATCAACGGCATCGATCTTCATGTCGATGGTGGAATGGGGTTGATCTAAAAAAGCACTCGCCTGCTGGAGGTTGGCTCGACAGCGAAAGATAGCTGTCGAGCACATTGATGCAAGTCTGCAATCTTTGAGTAAGTCGCGGCTCCACCTATACTTTGGGCCTAATTGGGCAAGTATCAAGCATAGGACGCTTCACCCCATCCGCCGATAGACCGTGTTTTACGCCCCGGGTTACCGTTGACGTGTGGCTGGTAATTCGCGTCAGCGCTGAAATCTCGGTTCCAGTGCCTCGCCGATCGCAAAATGATGAATTCGCAAGCGTGAGATGTGAGCAATTTTTCCTGAAAACGCCGGTCGGGTTCCAGTTAGCGATCTGGATGAATAATTCTTACTTCTTAAGCAGGAGATAAACTAATGACCAAGCATATCCTCATCGTAGGCGCTGGTTTTGCTGGCGTTATGGCGGCTTTGGCCGCGTCTCGACTGAGGCACGAAAAGGGTGTGTCAGCGGAGAGCTTGAAAATTTCGGTCGTGTCGCCGGACCCGGAACTCGTCATCCGTCCTCGACTTTATGAACCTCACCCGGAGAAAATGACCGCTCCCCTCGGCGAATTATTCGAAGCCACCGAGATAGAATTTGTTCCAGCTACGGTAGAAAGAATTGATGCGGCCAACAACCGTGTGACGGTCCTTGACGATCGCGGTCAAAGTTCCTCACTACCCTATGACAGGCTCGTCCTTGCTTCCGGTAGTCGCGGCTTTCAACCACCAATTCCTGGTCTCTCCGAATATGGCTTTGCGTCCAACCATCTCGAGGAAGCGATAATACTGGATCAACATTTGCACAGTCTCGCTGCGCAGCCAGCAAGTCCGGCGCGAGATACCCTGGTGGTTGGGGGCGCCGGTTTCACAGGTTTGGAAGTTGCGACCGAGCTTAAGGCACGTATTCAGAGCATTTTGGGGCCGACTGCTCAACCTCGCATCATTATCGTTGACAGGAACCCTCACGTCGCACCTGCGATGGGAGAACATCCAAGGCCCTATATTGAAAGCCGTCTTGAGGGGCTTGGTATCGAAACGAGGCTCAACACGGGTATCGCGCAACTCGACAGTTCTTCCGTGACGCTCGATAGCGGCGAGCGGATAGAGACCTCAACCGTCATTTGGTCTGGCGGAATGCGCGCTTCTTCACTTACATCTCAGCTTGATGCGGACAAGGACTCCTTGGGTCGCATCATTGTCGATCCCGATTTACGTGTGCCTGGCTATTCTTATATTTTTGCAACCGGCGATACGGCAAAGGCAGCCACCGACGATAGGGGCAATTTCTCGCTGATGTCATGTCAGCATGCTCGTCGTCTTGGTGCGTTTGCAGGACATAACGCAGCCGCCGAACTATTGGGCGAAGCCACCCTTAAATATGATCAGCCAGCCTATGTCGTCTGCCTCGATTTGGGCCCTGATGCGGCGATCTTTACTCGTGGTTGGGATGGTAAGGTCGAACTTACGGGCGCGGAGGCAAAAAAGGTGAAACAGGAGATAAACACCGTCTGGATTTATCCGCCGGCACCTGAACGGACCGCGGCATATGAAAATGTTCAGACAGCGCGGACCGTTGATTTCTAGAACTATCGCAGCGTTGACTCCGCATATAGTCCTTCACATCCGGCGCATTGCTATGGCCCGCTTCAGTTTTGGAGGCGGGCGTAGCATTGAGAAACGCTCATTGCGGATTAGGACATAGCATAAATTTACATAATAGCGATGCCGAAGATGATGTCTTGGACGAAAAAGCAAATCGTTGGGCTGGTGTTTTGTCTCAGCGCGATTGCAACCGCTGTAGGAGGTTGGATGTGGGCGCGTTCGACCGAGCGGACGGCGACGGACAATGCCTATGTTCGCGGTAACACGACAGCAATCGCATCGAAGGTAACCGGATATGTCACCGTGGTTGACGTATCCGACAACAAGTATGTACGGGCGAATGATGTTCTGTTCAGAATTGATGACAGGGATTTCCGCGCACGTCTGGCGCAGGCTGAAGCAAATGTGGAGGCGGCACAGGCACATATCGACAATGTGGAGGCGGAGATACAGCTGCAGCATATTCTGGTCAAGCAGGCGACGGCGCAGAAACGGGCAGCAGAGGCAGATCTTGCTCTCGCGGTCAAAGCGTCTCAGCGACAGCGTGAACTTGTTCGCACAAATTCGGTCAGCAGAGCTCAGGTCGATGAAAGTGACGCTGCGAGGTCAAAAGCGGAGGCTGGCTTATTAGGCGCAGAAGCCGCGCTGGAGGCACAAGAAACACGTATCAAGGTTCTCACCACACAAAAGGAAGCAGCCCTGGCTGCTGTGCTTCAAGCCAGGGCTGCGCGTGACCTGGCCCGAATTGATCTCGACAATACAGTCGTCCGTGCTCCCTTTGACGGTGTTATTGGTAACCGTCAGGTTCGCGTCGGACGCCTCGTATCTCCGGGAGCTTCCTTGATCGATCTGGTGCCAATCAAGGACGTGTGGATTGTCGCAAATTTCAAGGAGACACAGATCGAGAATATTCAACCCGGGCAGTCAGCCCAGGTAACGGTCGACGCCTATCCCGGCATAATTATCGAGGGAAAAGTTGACAGTTTTGCACCGGGTAGCGGATCGGCCTTCAGTCTCCTGCCTGCTGATAATGCTACTGGCAATTTCGTCCGTGTCGTGCAACGTGTTCCAGTCAAGATCAAACTTGTTCAGAACCCAATTCCCGGCCGCCTGGTTCCGGGACTTTCTGCCCGGGTTCAGATCATTCTGGGGAGCGAGAGCTGATGATTTCTCCCCCAAATGTCTCGAGCCAGACCAGGCAGAATACAGGATGCCTTCTCCTCGCGGGCATTGTGATTGCCACTTTGACTGAGGCGATTGCGGGTACAGCTTTGACGCTTGGCAAAGGAGATATAATTGGTGACGTATACGCTACTCCCGATGAATTCGCCTGGCTCGACATCGGATATACGACACTGAAGATGATCGCGTTCCTTCTGGCATCCTGGATTGCGACGACCGTTAATTTGCGGATTATCGTTGTTGCGGCAACTGTGATGATAACATTGGTAAGTGCGGCCACTGCGTTGACGACCCGACTGGATTTGCTGATTGGTCTGCGCGCATTTCAGGGGTTTTCGGGAGGTCTCCTACTGGTAATCGGACAAACTGTTATCTTTCGAGACTTTTCGCCTTCTCGCCAACCTGTTCTACAAGCCTTGTTTGCGACAGGGGCAGTGGTTGCACCGGCTACCCTCGTACCAGCACTGCAAGGATGGCTATTGGACAGCTATTCCTGGACGTGGATTTTTCTTTCAGTAGTTCCTATCGGATTGCTGGCAGCGGGGCTTGTTCTCCTATCAGAAGAAACCATCGACACCCATATTCCCTGTAGGCGCTTTGACTGGAGTGGCCTTCTGCTGGCATCGATCACGCTTTTCTGTCTCGTCTATGTGCTCAGCCAGGGCGACCGTTGGAACTGGTTCGATGAACGTCGCGTCCAGTGGCTAACCGGAATAGGTGTAGTGACGTTTTGCCTGTTTGTCGGTCAACAAGCGAGCCGCCCTGAGGATGAGGGACTGCTCGAACTGAGTGTTTTAAGGTCCGTCGATTTTACGTTCGCATTCATAGTAAGTTTTGTAGCTGGTGCGGCATTGTTTGGAAGCACTTATTTGATTCCGAGTTTCGCAATCTCAGTCCTGGCTTTCACGCCAACGGATACCGGTGTTCTTTTGCTCGCCAGTAGCATTTTTTTTGTGTTTTCGCTTTTCTTGTCTGCCTTCATAATCCAGTGCCTGCACGTCTCTCCAATTGCCACCGTACCCTTCGGAATCGTCCTGATCATGATTGCTATGTGGTTCCTGTCAGGGGCAGCGGGCGACAGCGGGATGGACGACATGATGAACGCCGTTCTCCTGCGGGGCATGAGCCTCGGCTTTCTATTTCTGTCAATTACCTTAATCGCATTCAGTAGGTTGGGATCACATAGTCTCCCTGGCGCGATTGGTATTTTCAATACTGGCCGCCAGTTGGGCGGTCTCCTAGGAGTAGCTTGTCTTCAATCTCTAATAACGCGGAGTATCGCAGGCAATGTGTCTGTGCTCAGCAGCCATATCACGGCTGGATATTCTGCTGTAGGCGAACGATTAGGGACAAGTGCGGCAGTTCTCGAAGCCCGTGGGATGACTGCCGCGGCTGCCGATCAAGCGTCGATAATTTTATTAGACAGGGTTGTTGCTGGCCAGTCTACGGTAATCGCTTTCGATACGGCCTTTCTCACAGTTGCGCTTCTTTTCGTTTTTGCGGCACCGATCCTGGCCGTTGCGAAGATGCTTTTGACGGCAATATCAACAAAAAAGTAGTTATTCGGCGAGTTACACTGAGCCAAAAACAATCCGTTTATATCGGCTGACCCAGCGCTTTGCGTGGAAATTGAGAGCCCCGGACAAGGTAGTTTCAATGCGGTGGGGAACTGCAGTTTATTGGCAAAGGCGCACGTTCTTCACACTCACTCAAACACATCGGCGGACGTGTATGTCTGGTTTTCAGTTCCATTCGGAAAGACCGGTCATTCCGCTAACGGCCCCCTTCCAGTCGTTAGAATTCGATCACTTGACTGGCAATCAGGCGGTTGTGCTGGCAGATAATGATGGCCGCTTGTCAACGTTCGTTGGCTGAAGCAGATCGTCTGCTTCTTGCCCCGATTCGGCGATGGAGAGGAGCAGGTTGGCGGCTCATTTCCCTTTGAGGCGATCAGGATGTGCTTTTATCGGGCTTCGCTCATTTTCTTCAATTGAACGGCACATATCTTCTCGATTTCGTCGATGAGCGCGTTCGTCTGTCTCAAAAGCCAGCGTAAAGCTTCCTCGGTGATATCAAAATGCGGAGAATAGCGTGCCTTCACGTAAGCTTCATTGACGATATTAAACCAGGCCTTGTAGCGCTGTTGATCTTGCGGCCATGCCTTGGCCAATTCATTGCGCTGCCCTTCCGAGAGTCGACGCAAGAATTTCAGGTTGTGCGAAGACGGGGAGTAGTTTGTTGTTACCAACAGGAAGGTAGAATAAGCTTGTTCGATCGCTTGGTGGAGCAGGAAGGCCGCTTCTTTGAAAATTCCCGTCTCAATGCAAAAATTGGCAGTCAGTACAAAATTGCGTGCATGCGGTAATCGGTCGTCGAAATATTCTTTCGCGATACGATAGGCGTCTTCCGGATTGAGAATGCCGGGTTGGGCGAGCGGCTCAGGATCAAGTTCGTAAAGTACAATACCTTCTTTGCGGATGTCAGTGAAGAAATATCGCCCTTCCTTGATCCGCGTGTTCACCTCACGCAAAGAATGGACAATGAAGTTTACCGGAGTCTGCACATCACGCAGGCGTATAAGCCGGTCTTCGGTTTTTCGCCAGAACTCAAAGTCCGCCAGCTTACGATTGTTGACGATAATCAGCAGGTCAAAATCAGAACGATAGCCTTTGCCGGTATGCGGTTCATCCACCTGTGTGCCGCGCGCATACGATCCGAACAAAATGGCCTTGACGATACGACCGCGCTTCTTGAACTCAGCCGAGCCTTCCTTGAGCGCATCCTCGAATTCCTCGAAGATAACTTCCAGCACGCGCTGCAACTCACGCTGCTTTACGTGAGGCAGGTGATCAATACGGTCTTTCATCAGCACGGGCGCACCTGTCGGTCAAAAGTAAGGGCGAACTATTTCGAGTGTTGGCTTAATTTGCAAAATTCAACGACGTCGATCAAGAAAGCCTTTGCAAAGTTTGCGAGATTTTATTCCTATGCGGTTCTGCCGACGAGATAGGAGGTCTCTCCATCGATCCTACAGCGCTTATTTTCCTTTGTTGATGCACTCCTCGAAATATCTAGAATTCTATCTAAACCTTATATCCGACTGTTGCCACAACTATTTGATTCTGTTACAAAAGGGTGCATTCTCAATGCAACACATGCTAGGGACGACGATACAGCGATTGCTGTCAAAAAAAAGCCGTCATGCGGTCTCCACAACGTCCGGCTCTATTCATTGAACCCTCCGCCGGGCGCAGGAGGAATGCTTGTGTTGCAAATTTCGAATGTGAGAGCCGCCCGGGAACTTTTGCAGCAGGATGCTATCCGTTATGGCGCGGAAGACAGTCTGATTGTGGATGCCACGAGGCGAATCTATGCAGACACGGCCCCCACAGCTGCCGCGCTTTTTGCGCTCGACGCCTGGTTCGAAGACGATCAGCGTAATTTTCAGTTCTGGACGCGGATTTTTCAGCGCCTCATGAATTGAAACTCACTGTAACGGGTCTGCCGACCGATCGAGGGCGTAGCCCCGACCCTGCACAGTTCTGACCAGGTTTGGACCATACCGCGCCAATGCGCGGCGGATATGTCCGATATGAATGTCGACCGTACGGGGCTCGACGATAGCTCCTTGACCCCATACAGCGTCGATAAGCTCTTGCCTGCTCCATACAATTTCAGGCTTTTGCATGAGTGCTTCAAGTAAACGGAACTGCAACGGTGTGAGATCGACGCGAAGGCCGCTGCGAAACACCCTGAACTGCATAGGGTTCAGCAATAGATCGCTATAGGTCAAAACAACCTTCGTGGCATCCGTAGTAGCGAAATTGCCTCGGTACCTTTGGAGAAATCCCAGCAAAACAAGTGGATCGAACGGAGGTTTCATGACCAGATCCAATTGTTCATTGATCTGTAGTCCAGTATCGATATCATCCTTTGCCAGCAGAACCAACGCGAGACCTGGAAGCTTCCTCCTGAGGTGAGCGAACTCGCAAAGGCCAGCATCGCCACTATCCAATATCAACGCGCTTGGGCTCTGTTCGGCACCTATCTCGGAAGTCGTCAATGCTTTTAGCTCTGATAAGAGATCAGCATCAAACCCTTCAACTGAGAGCAGATGACGAAGCATCAAAAACAATTGCGCGTCAGATGTCTTTATAAGAACCTTCGACATAACATTCATCGTCCTGCTGAAGTGCTATTAGGGTGAAACGTATTCTCCCCCGTTTACATCGATCGTTGCGCCATTGATGAAGCCGGCGTTTTCCGACGCCAGGAATGCGATCACTGTTGCTACGTCGTCAGGGTTTCCCAACCGACCGACCGGAATACGCGAAAGGGCATCACGATTTGAATCGGAATCAATCGGGCCAGTCATTTCGGTCACGATATGTCCCGGCGCAACAATATTGGCTGTAATTCCGGTCCCGCCAAGCGTAGACACGAGAGAACGAAGACAACCCGATAGCGCAGTTTTTGATGCGGTATAAGCGCTGCCAGCGAGCCTGGGTAACGTCCTGCCAGCAATAGAGCCAACTAAAACAATTCTCCCGAAACGCCGTTTGATCAAATCCGGTAAAACGCGTTGGCAACAAAGGACAGCTCCGATCAAATTGGTTGAAAGGACTGCGTTCCATTCCTCGATCGACGTTTCGACAAACGCTGCAGCTTTGCCGTCCTTGGCTTTGGGCGATACGCCCGCATTACAGATCAGCGTATCTGGCGGACCCCAATAGCTTCGCACCTCATCGAAAAAGCCGACAATTGCTGTCGCCTCATTTATGTCTACACTTCGATAAAAGATGGCATCTTCCCCGAACTGCGAAATGAGCATTTCGCCAGCCGCAGAGACTCGCTGAGGTGTCTGCCCGAAAAACGCTACTTTGTAGCCTTCGCTAGCCAATCGTCTAACCGTTGACAGCCCAATGCCTGAGCTGCCCCCGGTTACGACTGCTATACGCTCCCGCGCTCCAGCCGTCATGCTGCCTGATCCATTGCCGCAAAAAGAGAAAGCGGAGGATGAGCGTCGTGATCGGTAATAACTTCGATGAGCGAGGGGTTACCGCTTTCAATACTCAGACGTAGCTGCTCCGATAAGTCAGCAGCATTATCGACGGTGGCAGATCGACATCCGCACGCTGAAGCGACCCCCGCGTGATCGACTGGTGCAAAATGGCACGCCGTTGTATAGCGGCCGAATTTTACGGTTTCCGCATCTTTCTGGAAGCCTAGCACGCCATTATTCAAGAGGACAACAGTTACGGGTAACTGCATACGCATCATCGTTTCCAGTTCCGCCCAGCTATGCGCAAATCCACCGTCTCCCACAATGGCAACCACCGGCTTGTCAGGATGAGCGGCCTTTGCCCCCATCGCTAGTGGTAGACCCCATCCAAGGCCAGCGAGCCCGCGCGGTGTAATGAATCTCGTGCCGACCTTGCGACAGCGCAACTGACCGACAACCCACATGGACGAATAGCTCGCATCCGCCACGACTGTCACGTCGTGGTCGAGCCAGGGCTGCAATTCCTGCATAACGCGCTCAGGCCGCATGGCGCCTGATCGGTCATCAAGAACTGGTCGGCGAGCTTCATCATATTCCGCCCAGAAACCGGCAATTCTTTCTTCGTAATTGAGGCGAGGCATACTGCGCCGAAGGAAGTCTCGTTTAGACAATGTTTCGCACAAGGCCGCGAGCGTTTCGCGTGCATCGCCGTGCAAACGCAATGCCTCGTAATTGCGTCCGATCTCTCCGGCATCGATGTCAATGTGAATAACTTTAGCCGAAGAAGGAATCTGCTGCCAATTGTCAGTTCCGTTCTGATTGGTGCGTGTTCCGGCAAGGATAACCAGATCTGCTTCATTCATGAGGTGACGACTGTAGAAGCCTAGCGAACGAGGGCCAGTCAGAGACCCTAGAACGCCAGCAGACAGAGGATGGAATTCGTCAACCACCCCTTTGCCCATATTCGTCGTGAATACAGGAAGGGAGGCTATTTCCTGAAGACGAGCCAACGCTGCCGCTGCACCACCGGCATGAATACCGCCGCCAGCCAGCACAACCGGGGTTCGGGCTTCAGCAATAGTATCCGCTGCGGTCTGAATGAGGTCGTCGGATGGACGAAACCGGTCAAGCGGCCAGTAGCCAAGACAAGCAGTTCTCGGCTTATCGCTCTTCGGAGCCGGGCAACGCAGCAAATCCGCTGGCAACAAAAGCGCAACTGGTCCCGCTCGCCCACTTGCCGCGGCGGTAAAAGCTGCATCAATGTAGTCATCGACGCGCTCGGCTACATTTAGTCGACGGACCCATTTTGTACAGGATTGGAAGAGGGTGATTTGGTCAATATCCTGAAAGGCGTTCTTGTCCGTTTGGTTTCGCTCGACATCCTGTACAAGCGCGACCACTGGAATACTCGCCTTTAAAGCTTCGGCTAGTGGCGGAACAAGCAGCGTCGCTGCGGGACCGTTCTGCGCCGCGACTACACTCACCTTGCCAGAAACCCGGGCATATCCATCCGCCATCGCTCCGCCCATATTCTCCTGACGATAGGCGATCTGGCGGATGCCGTGGGCTTCGGCTGCAAGAATCACAGCGGAGGGCAAACTTTGTGCGAAGATCACCTCCACACCATGGCGGACAAGTGCTTGTGCGATACGATCGGCAACGCTGTCTGTAATTGCGGCATGTTTCATGGATGGTCCTCCCGTACGGGGTTTTGTGCAAGGAAATCATCAAAAAGCGCGGCAATGAGGTCGATTTCTTTTTCGCCCATCGGGGTGGATAGGCTGGCCGCGGCTCCAAAGGGCAACAGAACACCATTCCGGGCGAAATACCGTGTGAGCTCTCGCATGCGCAAGTTCTGATCAGACGACATGATTGAAGCGCGATAATCAGTCGGCGCTTCACGTTTGGAATGAATGCGGAAGAGGGAAGCGGCACCCGTGATCGAATAGGGAGCCTGCCGCGACTGAGCGATCTGCGAGAGACGCGAACGCAAGGCATCTCCTAGTTCTTCAAGCCGCGCGAAGGCATCGGGTGGCAATGCATTCATAGCAGCAAGACCTGCAGCCATGGAGACGGGGTTAGCGGAGAATGTCCCACCTTGCGGAACTGGTAGCTTACCGTCCCGCTTTTCGAAGACCGACATGACTTCTGCGCGCCCGCCGATGGCTCCAATTGGAAAGCCACCACCGATGATCTTGCCGGTTGCTATCAGATCGGGATTAAGACCGTAACGGTCCGAAGCCCCCCTATAACCTTGCCGGATATTCAACACCTCGTCGGCGATCAGTAGAATGCCATGCTCTTGCGTGAAGGTTGTCAGTGCCTCGATAAATCCCTGGCTTGGCGCAAATAGCCCGGCGCGGCTAGGCATCGGATCAATCAAAATACCGGCTATCCGATGCGCGTGGCCTTCGAGTTTCGAAACAATCTCCTCCTTGTCATTGAACTGGATCACGATCACATCGTCGCCAAGGCTGGACGGCGCACCATGGTATCCTGGTCGTGCAACGTTTCGACCGGACCCGTTGGTGGGATAGGTGCCGGTTTGCCCCGTTTCAGCCCAATCGTACCCCCCGTGATAAGCTCCCTCAAAGCGAACGATCGCAGAGCGACCTGTGAACGCTCGAGCTGCCTTGATTGCAAACATGACCGCTTCGGTCCCGCTGTTGACAAAGCGAATCTTTTCCATTGCCGGGATCCGCGAGATCAGCAATTCAGCCAGTGCGACCTCGTGTTCCGTCGGGTTGGAAAAACAGGTCCCGTTACGCAAAAGCTTCGCAACCACTTCTGCAATCGGTTCGAATCCGTGCCCGTGTATAAGCGTGGTGAAGTTGTTGTTGAGGTCCAGAAGACGGTTATCGTCCACATCAACTAGATAGGCGCCCTCACCACGTTGAATGTAAATCGGTGTTGGATCGATATCGATCGTGACGCGTGACACACCCTGCGGCAAAACCTGCAGGCTGCGGGCGTAAAGACGTGACGATTCCGTTCTCTCCACCGGATCGCCACGGTTTATTCTCGGACTAGGTATCATTGATTGGGCCTTTAAAACGCACATCAGCTAATGCTTTTGCGTTAGCTTCACAATTTTGTTGCAACAAAAATGCGAAAGGTCAAGCCCATACAACAAAAAACTATCTCGCCGAGGAGCGCGCTCGTGCCGCCTGGCGCAAGCGCCGATAGCCATCCCGAATGTCGTTCTCGAATGCGGCGCGCAGGGATGCGCCATCCTTGTCCTCTAGCGATTCAATGGCTAGCTGGTGGTTTCGAACGCCGTATTTTTCTTCAGCAAACTCTGGATAGAGATCGTAAAGTGATGGGCCAACCCTAAGCCAAGCCCCTTCGATCATGGATAAAAGCCGAGGCATTCCGGCCATTCCATACACATGAAAATGGAAATCCTTGTTATGCCGCAAAACCGTCTCGTAAGCGCGACGATCCAGTGCATCGTTTATATAATTTTGAATATCTTTAAGTTTTTCAATATCTTCATTGGTAACCGAGTTGACTGCCAGCTGTGCCGCCAGCCCCTCCAGGGCGAGCCGAATTAGTGTGATCTCGCGCAAACTGTCTTCATTTAAAACCGGTACGATTACAGTTTTTGGTCCCGAATAGACCAGTGCGCCTTCGCCGGTGAGCCGGTTGATAGCGTCCCGCGCAGGGGTGGAACTAAATCCGAGATCTTCCGCTACGGCTCGGACCGTAAGTTTCTTGCCGGGCTTATATTCGCCTCGTATCAGGCGCTCCTTCATTTCGCGGTATGCGACGTCGCCAAGACCCGGTGCCTGCCCTTCATTGGCCTGGTCCGACAATTTTATCGCGCTCATCTAAGCCTCAATCCCTGTTGACACATCAGAATTATGATGCAACAAAATGACCATATAAAGTTTTTGCAAAGTTTTTGTCGCGTCATTTTAGGTTTTAGCAGCGCGTACTCATAGAGTCACGCGGTAGCTGGATGAGCACGTCTATGCGTCTGGAACGTCAATGATGCATTTCGCATCGAGGACCGAACGCAAAGGCACAGATACCAAAGTGGTTTCCGGAGGAGGAAAGATTGATCGGTCAGAAATTAATGCTTGCTGGCGTTCAGAAAAGATTTGGCGAAACCTGGGCTGTCCATGAAACCACGCTCGACATCCGGGCAGGCGAATTCGTTTCAATAATCGGACCGTCCGGATCAGGCAAAACGACTTTGCTCACCATGGTCGCCGGCTTCGAACAACCGACGAACGGAAGGATTATTGTGGGAGACGTAGATATAACTACCCTGCCGCCCAACCGGCGTAACGTCGGCATGGTGTTCCAGAAATATGCGCTGTTCCCCCATCTGACGGTTCGGCAGAATATTGCGTTCCCGTTGAAAATGCGACGACTGGGTTCGAAGAAAGATATCCGGTCTCGCGTCGATGAGATGCTTGAGCTGATCAGACTCAATGACTTCGCAGACCGCTATCCAAACCAGTTGTCAGGTGGACAACAGCAGCGTGTGGCCGTCGCCCGCGCGCTGGTTTTTTCTCCGCCCGTCATCTTGATGGACGAACCGCTCGGTGCCCTCGACAAGAAATTGCGAGAGGCAATGCAGTTTGAGATCAAACGCATTCAGGAGAATCTCGGAGCAACAGTAATCTACGTCACTCACGACCAGGAAGAGGCGTTGACCATGTCCGACCGCATTGTGGTAATGCACGATGGCTGCGTCCAGCAGGTTGGTACTCCCTCCGAACTCTATAACGAACCCAATAGAACCTTCGTTGCCGACTTCATCGGCTCTATCAATTTTATTCCGGCGACTTATCGCGGCAACAAAAACGGCAAGTGCATTCTGGATATCTCCGAACGTGTTGCTGTGGAACTTGATGCGCTGCTTCATCCCAAACTGGCTCACAAATCTATCGGTTCCGAAATCAGGCTAGCCGTGAGACCGGAACATGTCGGCATCTTTTCCGACCCGAAAAAAGGGCAACTGTCCGGAACTGTTGAGGCTTCCGTCTTCATCGGTTCGAGCACAGTTGTCCTGGTAAGGCTAGACGCTTTTCCAGATATCGACCTGCGTGTCCAATTGCCTGCAACAACATCGTCACCGGTGATGCGAAAGAATAGCCGCGTCGGTGTAAACTTGGACACCCTCTCACTTCTGACTTTCGACCTTGAAACGAGGTTGGCCGCATGAGTTCGTCGTTTTCCGGTTTCGACACATTCCTTAGAGGAAGATCCGCACGCCAATACCCGCCGGTAATATCGTGGTTTCTGGTACTACCATTATTAATTCTACTGGTCGTCGGCTTTATGTATCCGATCGGCCGACTCATCTTTCTTAGTTTTTCGGACGATGCGATAAGCTATGGACGCATCGCTGAGGGAAGTCTTTATCTTGATGTCCTGGCTTCCACGGTTGGCGTTGCGGTCGCTGTGACTGCCATTGGATGCGTGCTGGGCTTTCCTGTCGCTCTGACCATGGCAAGAGCAGGAAAACTTGCAGGGATTATAGCGGCGATTTGCGTCTTCATTCCGCTCTGGACTTCGGTTCTTGTTCGCTCCTATGCCTGGATTGTCCTATTGCAGCGGAATGGGATCGTGAACGGGTTTCTCAGCGCCGTCGGTTTAACTGAACAACCCTTCAAGCTTCTTTACACGCAAGGAGCGGTGACATTGGCGATGGCACATGTTCTCATGCCTTTCGTTGTACTGCCCATCTATGCTGCGCTCAAAGCTATACCCAAGGACCTTGATCGAGCTGCTCTGAACCTAGGCGCAAATCCCTGGAAGGCTTTCTTCGTCGTCACATTTCCTTTGTGTCTTCCCGGGATCTTTGCCGGAGCTACCCTATGCTTTGTTTTGGCGCTCGGCTTTTACATAACGCCCGCTCTGGTTGGAGGGCCGGATTCCATGTTGATGGCAACGCTGATCGGTCAGGAAACTACTGTGACTCTGGATTGGCCATTCGCTGCTGCTCTTTCAACTGTGTTGCTTGGCATGACAATTATCTTTGTCGCGTGCTTCCGACGAGTACTAGCGCTCAATAAGGGGTTCGGAAGTGTCCATTAATCAGTTCCCTACAATCGGTTCGAGACCGGAGACCGGGACTTCAAGAATGTCACTGAAAGGATGGCGCATGGGTAATCTCGCCTGGAAACTGTTCGCGGCCTTCTTCGTGAGTATCATCTTGTTGTTTCTCATCCTACCCACACTGATAATCGTCCCAATGTCGTTCAGCCAGACGGATTACCTGCAATTCCCGCCGCAAGGTCTGTCGTTAAGATGGTACGCTGCATATTTCGGCGACCCTGACTGGATGGCTTCAACATGGTTCAGTCTGAAAATCGCCTTGGCGACAGCCCTGACTTCCACCGTTGTGGGAACCATGGCGTCTCTCGCTTTTGTTAGAGGCGAGCTACCCTTCAAAGGGGTTTTCCAGGTACTGACGATCGGCCCGATGATTGTTCCGCATATTGTTCTGGGTGTCGCCCTCTATCTGGTTTTTGCACCGCATCAATTGACCGGAACCTTTTCGGGATTTCTGGTCAGTCACACAGTCCTGTCGGTTCCATTCGTGATGATTACCGTAGTAGCGGCTCTACAGCGCTTCGACCCAGCATTGGAGCTTGCGGCCCTGAATTGCGGAGCAGGACGTGGCAGAGCGTTCTTCCACATCACGTTGCCGATGATCGCCCCAAGTATCGGCGCCGGATTTGTCTTCGCCTTTCTGGCCTCTTTCGATGAGGCCACCGTGGCGTTCTTCATTTCGGATATCAACGGCAAGACGATCGGTAGAAAGATGTTTGAAGACATTGACTTTAATCTGACACCGACCATTGCAGCCGCCTCCACTGTGGTCGTCCTGGTGTCGATGTGCCTTATCGCATTGTCGTTCGCGCTTACACGCTGCAAACAAAACTGAAAAACGGGGAAACAATCATGATAATTCATAAAGTGACCGAATTCGTCTGCAGATCCATGACTGTCACGGCGATAACCCTTGCGATAAGTGCGCACGCCGGTGCGACATCGGCCAATGAGGTCGTTATCGCATCGACCGGAGGTGCTTACGATCGCGCCCTAAAAGAAGCCTGGTTCGATCCTTTTACTGAGCAGACGGGCATTCGCGTAAGAATGGTATCAGCAACCAATTCGGAAATGCGGGCGAAAGCCTCAGCAATGGTCAAGGCCGGAAACGTTTCCTGGGATCTTTATCTTGATGGAGAAATCCAGTCGGAATCCGAGGCTCATCGACTTGTAACCGAAGACCTGAGCGAGTTTTGTAAAGCATTCGCTGACCGGCCTGATTTGCCCGAGAATGCGTGTGCGCCGGGCGGTGCTTTGCTCCAGTCGACCGCAACGTTGCTCGTCTACCGGAAAGAAAAGGAAGGTCGACGGGAGCCGCGGACTTGGGCTGATATGTGGAATGTATCCGAGTTTCCAGGAGGCAGGGCATTCCCGAATTTTGACGATCCCTGGCGCGTGCTGGCCGCCGCACTACTTGCTGACGGTGTGAAACGCGATGAACTTTTCCCACTCGATGTTGATCGAGCATTCAAGAAACTGGACGAAATCCGTCCAGCCGTCTCGTTATGGTGGAAGAGCGGAGATCAAAGTGTCCAGGGGTTTCGCAACAACGAATATGCGCTCGGCCAAATCTGGCTTACCCGTGCACGTGCTCTGCAAGCTGAGGGGCGCCCAATCGGTTGGTCCTATGAAGCATCGTTCTTGGTTGGCGATCGCATTGCGCTAGTGAAGGGAGCGCCAAATCGGGAAAATGCACTCAAACTCATAGCTTTCTGGCTCGAGAATCCGATCGCCCAGGCAAAGGCTTGCGATGTCTTGGCCTGTACACCTCCGAGTACGGAAGCGATTGCAATGATGTCCGATGAAACCAGGAGTTTCATGCCGACAGCAATACAAGTTCGAGACACCGTCGTGGTTCCAGATGCCAAATGGATCAACGAGAATGCCAGGGTGTTACTGCAAAGATGGAACATGTGGGTTCGAGGTTGAACATCGCGAAAGTATGCAAACAGACGCCGGACCGTGTAGTTCCGGCGTCGTAATTTCGTCGAAACGTGCTGAACTGACCGCAAACGTGAAGCTCCAGCGGTGCTGGAAACATCTCCCGAGTTACAAGCACCTGTGGAGCGTAACCTTAAAGGTTAGATGACCCGGTAGTCGGCGGACTCGTAGCCAAGGACGCATGCCGTGCAATATACTCGATCCGAATTTTGATGTAACAAAAATATGATAATAACTCTCGATAATAGACTTTCAAACTTATTTTGGTTGACCAATGTGCAATTTTTATTAAAATTTATCGCACTTGTAAAAACTTTGTCGCAACATTTATCTCATCGGAGAAGATTGATCGTGAATCTCAACGTACCGATCTGCACAGAGAACCCACAGAGCTACCTCATACTAAGTCACATTCTCAGTGTCGGCGGTTACGTGCCAAGCCTCATGGACCTGCAAGCTTCATCGAACTTCGCAACGGAAGCAATTCCATATGCGATATTGTTTGATACAAGCGAGAACACGGAGCCCATTTTTGATGTCTGTGCTACCATCAAACAAAACCCCGCCACCAGAGATATAATTCTCGTAGCGCTGACTAAACCCTGTAATTCGACGAATTTTCTTGATTTTTTACAGGCTGGATTTGACGAAATTTTCCCTCATCCATTCGTGCCCGAGCGGGTTCTGTCCTTTTTACACGAACGGGAATCCATGCCACTGGAACGCAAGACACTGACGTCTGATCGTCGTGAACGTGTCCATATCGGCGATCTAAATATCCTGCCAGACGAAAGAATCCTGAGACTTGGGAGTCTGGAAATAAGGTTAACGCCCACCGAGTTTCGAATTCTGCGAGGGTTCATTGCCGCACCAGGACAGGTAATGAAGCGGGAGCAAATCATCAAGATCGGTTGGCCCGCGCATCACTATGTCCAACTGCGAACGGTGGACGTACATGTCGGCAATCTGAGGCGTCAGCTATGGAAATTGACCGGAAAGAACCTTATCCGAACAGTACATACGACAGGATATGCGTTCGAATTTTCACAATAAACTTATGAATGATAATAATGTAAATATTGTAATTAATATAAACTATAATTCTTCTTAACTGCTTTGTTGCGAATAATATTTCTTCCAGCTTTCATACTGGCACCACAATGGAGGATGTGATGCCAAGAATTCCGTTTGATTCATCTCAACGTCTATCTGGAACGGGTACTCGCAATACTGCGAAGTTGATCGATATTGCAGGCTCTCATTTCGAAGCGGCTCACCTTCAAGGTGTTATGGCGCTTTACGCGGTCCCGAGAGAAAGGCGCCAGGTCCAGTTACTCGGTCGCAACGACAATGTCATTGATTTCGTCCGGTGTTCCTATCTCGGGCTGGACAATCACCCACGTATCGTCGGGGGAGCCATTGAAGCAGTTCGACAAAACGGTAGCCTACATTGGTCCTGCGCGCGGACAAGGCTGAACTTCGCACAGCTTGGCGAACTCGAAGAGGCGCTTTCGCAGCTCTTCGAAGCCCGTTCAATTACCTATACGACCGTTCTGGCCGCTAACATGAGCGCACTTCCATTGGTTGCTTCTGGTCATCTGACTGGCGGTATAAAGCCAACGATGGTTTTCGATCGGTTTGCTCACGCGACTCTTGCCTACCACAAGAAAACAATGGCCGATGAAACCGCCGTTCAAACGATACCGCACAACGACTATGAAGCACTCGAGGACATCTGCAAAAAGAACCGAAACGTCGCATACATTTGCGATGGCGTGTACTCTATGGGAGGCGGCGCGCGCATCGATGAATTGAAACAGCTGCAAGAAAAATACGACTTGTTCTTGTACATTGACGATGCACATGGAGTATCCATTGTCGGTAAGGAAGGGCAGGGTTATGCGAGATCCCAATTCGATAACCTGGGAGACCGAACCATAATCGTCACATCGTTGGGCAAAGGATTTGGAGCATCTGGCGGGTTGCTGATGCTGGGAACCGCCCATCAGGAAAGTTTGTTTCGCCGTTATGCAATTGCACACGCATTCTCGGCATCACTCAATACAGCAGCTATTGGTGCAGCGTTGGCTTCAGCTGAAATCCATCGATCTCCAGAGCTTGGGCAACGACAAGCCGCGTTGCAGGACAATATCGCACTTTTTGACAGACTGATGCCCACAGCCCAATCGGGATCCACGCTGCCGATCCGCATTATCCGTATCGGCGATGAAATGACATCAATTGGGTGTGCTCAGGAACTTCTGAAACATAAATTCTACGCTTCAGCAATTTTCTTCCCAACGGTAGCCAGGGGAGAAGCAGGATTGCGTGTCTCTCTCACCGCCAGCCATCAGGCGGATGAGATCGAGAGTTTTTGTAGCGCAGTCAAAGAGCTCCTGGTCGACAACGGCTAGCCCCAACTGCCTCGGTTCCGCACAGAAGGGTTTCGATAGCCATCGCGTTATCAAGTCTCGTTCGCTCCGCGACGTCTCACTTGCATGACGATCAGCAGTAACTGATCGATATGTTGGTTTAGTGAGGGCGACTGCAGAGGTGCAAGCAGTTCAGCGACCGTAATGGAGAAAGGTGCTCTGTGCGTCGGAACGTGAAAAACTCAGGCCCTATGATGAAAAATCTTACGTATAAACACCGTGCTGAAGCGTTCGTCCTCGTTTCGAACCCCGATGAGGCAGGCAAATTTCTACACACCGAATTCAGTGCACAATTTGTGTCGATCGACATTATTGGTCGTGAGAGCGTCATCGGTTTTGGCGACGGTTACGCGTTTCTGCGACCCTTCACAAATGGCCTTCACCTTCGGGTGGAGGCGGCGGACTTTGTTACTTTCGTTGGAATACGATCTCTCCTCACTATCGGCCTCACTCTCAGCAAAAGGGGACCACAGGTGGGGTTTGACTGGATTTTTGAGAAGGAAGCGCGTTCAAGTGAGATGATCGACGCACTGTGAGCGGCTGTCGCTCATCGGTCACATAAAGGAAGCCCTTCCGATTTGTCAGCGTTCCGATTGGCGATCCCCTATTGCCCTGCGTTGAGAGCTTCATCGAGAAATCCGTTCCCTCTTGCTTCGACAGGAGTAATCAAAGATAGGCCCTTCAAATGGATAGTCGGGACCAAAATTCATTTAACTTATAATATGATTATAAGTTAAATTACTCTGCGCCGGTGGAGCGGATATGCTCGAATACGTTGCGTGCGAATTCAAACTGTCTCGCCGTTCCCCGACCCATCGAATTGCGCCCAAGCGTCTCGGTGAGGATGCCACGTTGCACCAGTTGTTCGACCGTTTCGATAACGCCGCCGCGCGTCAATCCGGTAATTTTCATTATAGATGAAAGGGTTAGTGGCTCATGAGCCTGATGCATCATGTACAGTACATTCAGCATCCCGATTTGTTTGATACGCGATTGCGGCGATTCATCTTCAATCGGTTTTTCCAGAATTTCCCGAAGGCCAAAAAGAGCCAGCGCCTGGTTTTGCCATCGTTCGCTTAAATTGCTTGCCATTTTTTTAACTATCGATTATTTGCATAGTAATGGAGTTGAGGCGAAACGTGTTCTGACAACTTGCCCAACAACAATAGGAGGATAGGAGGCATGAGCAACTTTCTCTTTCGTGGTGCCATCGCAGTTTTCGGACTCGGTGCATTATATCTCGGTTCCAGTCAAAACGCTCGTGCCGATGACTGGGGTTGTAAAGTTATCTTGTGCTTATCCAATCCCGGTGGGGCCACGCAATATGCACAATGCCGTCCACCGGTGCAAAAGCTATGGCGGTGGCTTGCCAGAGGCAAGTCGTTTCCAACCTGCAGCAGCGCAGGGTTTGAGAGCTCACGTCCTCGCTACGAACCGTATTATTGTAATGACGGTTATCGCCTTACCGTTTCTTACGCTGATCGCAGACGCGTAGTGTCTTGCGTCTCCACTTCGGCACAGGCTGTAAACAGCAGCCTGTGCAAACATCGCAGCGAACAGCTTCGCAATGACGATAGCCTGTTCGTTGATGCCAAATGGCAGTACGAAAAAGGCTACCGTCAGTGTATGGGCCATAAAACTGCTCGACCTCTTGTTCGCGAAAAACCTAACTACATTGATGTTACGATCGACGGTGTCGGCAAGCAGAGGGTGTGGTTCTAGTCATGCCCGTATGGTTTGTCGATCTTGCCCACAATTGCGCGCCGTCCGTTGCTACCGAAACGCTTGCCGGTATTGTCAGCCTCGAAAGCCGTTTCGAACCATTTAACATCCGCATCAATAGCGGCCCCCCTTTAAAGCAGCAGCCGGCCTCAAAAGCCGAGGCGATAGAAGTCGCCGCTGCCCTGGTCGCCGGGCATCAGGACATTCAGCTTGGTCTCGCGGGATTAGGTCTTGATGACCTCAGTAGGCTCAACCTCACGATCGCCGAAGCTTTCGATCCGTGCCTCAATCTGAAAGCGACCGCGACACTGCTTGACAGCACCTATCGTCGGGCCGTCCAGGCCGGTGCCGATGAAACCGAGGCCGGGAAGATCATGCTTCAGTCATTTTACGGTGGCGGAGATATCTCTGCCGGTTCATCCGCCGAATATGACAGCCAGGTTCAACGTGAGATCGAACGGCTAAAATCAACGAGCGCGACGTTGAGTGTCGGCAGCAGTCAAGATGGACAGCGCGAAGAATGGGCCGCTGCGACATCAAACGCTGTCGCAGAGAATCTCGGCCGGAAGGCCACCTCCGACGCCACCGCGCCTTCCTGGGATGTCTTCAAGTCCAGGCGTCAGTCGTCGGTCCTCGTTTTCCAGAACCAGCGTGGAGAAGAATAAAATGACCTATGGTTACCGTATGCGCTCGATTGCAACGTCCGCCATTATGACGACCATAATTTTCGCAACCCTGGTCGAACCGGCCTTCGCCCAGGCCGCAGGCATCGAGTCCATCCTTCAGAACATCGTCGATCTCCTCACAGGCAATGTCTTCAAGTTGATCGCGACCATCGCGGTCATACTGATCGCAGTCGCCTGGATGTTCGGTTACATGGACCTCCGTCGGGCTGGCTACTGGATCATCGGAATCGGCGTGATTGCCGGTTCTTCCGAGCTTGTCAGCACGATTGTCGGGAGTTGAGGCAATGTCGATCTCAAAGCCTGTGCTTGAGGAAGATACACTGTTCATCGCCTGTACCCGACCTGCCATGTTCGCAGGTGTCACCATGGAAGCCATGGGCATGAACGTCATCGCAACGACGATTTTCTATCTCGCAGCCGGTTCTGTCGTCTATGCGCTCGTAGGTGTGGTTTTTCATTGCATCTTCCGTGCGCTCGTCAGGCACGATCACAACATGTTTCGTATCGCCGTAGCCTGGGTCGAGACGCGTGGCCGGTCGCGAAACACCTCCCTGTGGGGTGGTGGCTCGATCACGCCGCTCAGACTCTCCCGCCGCTTCGACGAAAGGGATCTCGGTCTTGCCTGATACCGCAATCTTCAAGTCCCGGGAGCTCGGTCCCGAAACCTTCATTCCTTACGTGCGTCACGTCGATGAAACGACAATCGCCTTGAACTCGCGTTCGCTCATGGTGATGATTGCACTTGAAGGCGTTTCGTTCGAAACCGCAGATGTTCTGGATATCAACGCTCTGCACCGCGATATAAACACGCTCTACAAGAACATTTCCGATGAGCGGCTCGCACTATGGACCCATCTGATCCGTCGGCGTGACAAGACCTATCCCGACGGACGGTTTAATGCGAAATTCTCCGCTCAACTCAACGAAAATTATCGCCAGCGAATGGTGAGCGAAGATCTTTTTCGAAACGATCTATATCTGACGGTCGTCTGGTCACCCCTGCGCGATCCTGCCGAAAAAGCAGCAAACCTGCTTTCGCGTCTCATCCGTGCGCGCAACGGCGATATCGAATTCGACCACGAGGCACTGAAACAACTCCGCGACAAGGTGGTCGACATAACAGCAGGATTGAAACGCTTCGAGCCGCGAGTGTTATCGCTATACGATGCCGATGGCCTGCTTTTTTCCGAACCGTGCGAGGTCTTGCATCAACTCGTCGGCGGACGAAGGGAGCCGGTCCCGCTCACAGAGGGATGCATTGCCTCGGCGATCTATTCTGATCGTGTTATTTTCGGTCGGGAGACAATCGAAATCCGGCACGAGGCTGAAAGCCGCTTTACCGGGATGCTGAGCTTCAAGGAATACCCCGCTACCACGAAGCCGGGCATGTTGGATGCTGTCCTGATTAGCCCCTTCGAACTGATTTTGTCGCAATCCTTTTCCTTCGTCTCCAAGGCCGACGCCCGTACAATTATGGGGCGCAAGCAAAACCAGATGCTCAGCAGCAGTGACAAGGCTGCTTCGCAGATCGAAGAGCTCGACGACGCCATGGACGATCTGGAATCCAACCGTTTTGTTCTCGGCGAGCATCATCTGACACTGGCAGCGTTTGCTTCGTCAGTAAAAGAACTGAGCGACCACCTCGCAAAAGCGCGCGCAAGCCTCACCAATGGCGGTGCTGTTGTTGCGCGCGAAGACCTTGGTCTTGAAGCTGCGTGGTGGTCTCAACTCCCCGGCAATTTCAGATATCGCGCGCGCTCCGGTGCAATCAGCTCGCGGAATTTCGCAGCATTGTCGCCGTTCCATTCCTATCCAGGAGGCCAGAAGGACGACAACGAATGGGGCGCTGCCGTCGCGCTCCTCAAAACTGCATCCGGTTCGCCATACTATTTCAATTTCCATTACGGTGATCTTGGCAACGCTTTCATTTGCGGGCCATCGGGCGCGGGCAAGACCGTGTTGCTCAATTTCATGCTGTCCCAGCTTGAAAAGCACGATCCGCACGTGATCTTTTTTGACAAGGACCGCGGCGCCGATCTCTACATCCGAGCTGCTGGTGGCACCTATCATCCGCTTAAAAACGGGAAGCCCACCGGTTGTGCGCCACTTAAGGCACTCGACCTGACGCCAGAAAACAAGATCTTCCTCGCAGACTGGATTGGAAAGCTGGTGGGGCAGTTGTCTGTCACCGAACTGCGCGACATTGCCACCGCCATCGATGGGTTAGCGGATCTTCCGGTGGCACAACGTACGATCGGTGCACTCCGGACTTTCCTCGACAATACGAACCCCGAGGGCATTGCTGCCCGGCTGCGCCGATGGGAAAAGGAAGGGCCTCTTGGATGGGTCTTCGACAATGCCAATGATGAAACCGGTTTGGCAGAATTTGGGGCTGGTGGAAAACTGCTCGGATATGACATGACCGACTTCCTCGATAATGAGGAAATCCGCTCGCCCTTGATGGCTTATCTTTTCTACCGCGTGGAGCAACTCATCGACGGTAGGCGCATTGTCATCGTCATTGACGAGTTCTGGAAGGCTTTACAGGATGTCGCCTTCCTCGACCTTGCACAAAACAAGCTCAAGACGATCCGCAAGCAAAATGGCCTCATGCTGTTTGCGACGCAAAGTCCTCGAGACGCGATCAACTCATCGATCGCTCACACCATCATAGAGCAGTGCCCAACGCAAATTTTTCTTCCGAACGCACGCGGAAGCCATTCCGACTATGTCGACGGTTTCAAACTGACAGAACGTGAATACGAGCTGATCGCACGCGAACTCAGCATCGAAAGCCGCCGCTTCGTTCTCAAACAAGGTCATAACAGCGTCGTCGCCGAATTGAACCTCAACGGCTTTGACGATGAACTCGCCATTCTTTCCGGTCGGACTGCCAATGTCGAACTTGCAGATGCAATTCGAAGTGAAGTCGGCGACGGGCTTGAAAACTGGATGCCCCTTTTCCAGAAACGAAGGAGTGCAAGCTGATGATTGCGGATAAAATTCGGTGTGTGGCCATTGTTGCGGCGCTGATCTTCTCAGCCGGGACTGCGAGTGGTGAAGGAATTCCTGTCATCGACAGAACATCAATCCTCAAGCACATGGAGAGTATCGCGCAACTGAAATCGCAACTCGATGCGCTCCATCAGCAGATCGAGCAGGCGCAGCAACTTTATGGTTCGCTCAACAAACTGACCGACATGGCCGATGTTGCCAGCGTTCTTAACGATCCGGTCATTCGCAAGGCGCTGCCTCCAGATTTCGCAGCCATTGAAAGCTTGTTCAAGGGCGATGGATCAGGCGTGATCGGACAGTCTGCCTCAAGGTTTCTGGAGGGCAATTCGAACTTTCGCACCGACGCCGACGATTACTACGCAAAGGAGCTATCGCGCATTCAGAACAGTAATGCCGGGCAGATGAGTATCGGTCAGCAGATCTACGACGTAGCTACCAAACGCATCGACGGGATCGATGAGTTGCGAGAGAGAATATCTTCGGCCGGCGATGCCAAGGAAATCGCTGATCTCCAGGCGCGGCTTCAGGCGGAACAGGCTTTTCTCCAGACGGATGTGCTCCGAATGGAGGGGCTGCAAATGGTGCAACGCGCGCAGACACAGGTTGATGAACAGCGCAAAGCGGAAGACTGGCGCAAACGTATGGATTCGATGAAGGCTGCATTGCAATGAAACGGCTTGTTTCGATCGCTGTCCTTGTCTGCCTGACCGGGTGCTCAGAAGAGAAGGATCCAACCTTTCCCGTTGAGACGTTGATGGCGGACGAGACGCTGCTCAATCGCATCCTGGCCGAATGCCGCAATGATCCGGGCCATCTGCGCGGCACGCCAGGTTGTGTGAACGCCGAAGCGGCCGACGGAAAACGAAGGCTGCGCAAGATGCGCGAAACGTTGGGGAATTGATGCGATGTATCAGGTGTTCGACTTTATCGACGGGCAGTTCAAACAACCACTGGAAACGTTCGTTTCGGATGGAACGTCGAACATCGCACAATGGATAACAGGCCCGTTGACCGTTGCCGTCACCCTATACATCGTGCTTTATGGTTATCTGGTACTGCGGGGTTCGGTTAGCGAGCCGATCCTCGAATTTGTGTTTCGGGCGATCAAGCTCGCGATTATCGTAACGCTGGTCAAGAACGCCGGCGATTACCAGACCTACGTCACGAATGTTTTCTTTAATGTACTCCCGCATGAAATTGCCGGGGCGCTCAACTCCGGCACGGCTCCAGACTCCAGCACTTTTGACAGTCTTCTGGACAAGGGACAGGCGTCCGCCACCGACATCTGGTCGCGCGCTTCCTGGCCCATCGATATCGTTACAGGCGTTGCAGGAATATTGGTCATCGCGGTGAGCTTTCTGGTTGCGGGCATTGGCTATGTCGTCTCACTTTATGCGCGTCTGGCATTGGCAATCATACTGGCGATCGGGCCAATCTTCGTTGCATTGGCACTGTTTCAGTCGACCCGGCGTTTCACTGAGGCCTGGATCGGCCAACTCGTCAATTTCGTCATTCTGCAAGTCCTCGTCGTTGCGGTGGGTTCGTTACTGATCTCGTGTATCGATTCCACCTTTACTGCCATCAACGCCTATTCCGACGTCCTCATGCGTCCGATTGCCCTTTGCGCAATCGGGATCGCCGCGCTCTACGTCTTCTATCAACTCCCCGGCATTGCATCCGCCCTCGCTTCGGGTGGCGCATCACTTGCTTACGGTTACGGCGCGGCGCGTGATGCTCATGAGGGTATGCTTGCGCGCAGCACCAGAAGTACCGGGCGCGCCCTTAAACGCACTGTTCGTCTAGTGGGCCGAACGGTTGGCCCCAGAGGTACGAACACATGACTTTATCGAAAGAAGAGGTCTTTTCCGATGAACAGATTTTTCTGGTCCATTGCGCTGGCCGCATTGCTTGGCGGCTGCGCATCGTTGAACTATCCCTTGCCGAAGTGCGATGGCCAGACCCGCCGTCCGCTCAATCGCGCTATGTGGGAATGGGATGAAATCCGAAACCTGAAACCCCATCGCCAGGATACAAGATCATCAATGTCAGCATTGCCTTACGTTGAGCAGGGCAAAGAACCTGCGGCGTTTGCCCATCTCGATATCGCTGCATCGCATCGTTCTTGCGCGGGGTGAGGAGATGGTTACGACTGAAAGCCTCAAATCCTACTTCGAAAAAGCGCGCCGTTTTGACCAGGAGCGGATGATCCAGATAGAGCGATCGAACCGATTGGCCTGGTCTATCGCGTTGGCAGCAAGTCTGGTTGCGGTCGTCTCGATCCTTGCAGTCGCTGCGTTGACACCATTGAAAACGGTGGAGCCTTTCGTTGTTCGTGTCGACAATTCGACCGGTATCGTCGATGTGGTTTCGGCGCTGACTTCGACCGCCGGGACTTACGATGAAGCGGTGACAAAATATTTTGCCGCGAGATATGTTCGTGCCCGAGAAGGTTATGTCTGGAGTGAGGCACAGACAAATTTCAGGACGGTCGCGCTCCTCTCTACGCAAGCGGAACAGGATCGCTTTGCGAGCCACTATCGCGGTAGCAATCCGGATTCGCCGCAAGTCATCTATGGGCGTGCGGCGACGACCAAAATCAGGATCGCTTCAATCTCGCTTATAAATCAGAACGTAGCGTCCGTGCGTTATATGCGCACCGTCACTCGAGGTGACGAAGTCCGGACGACACACTGGATCGCAAGCCTGACCTATGCCTACGCCAATGCACCCATGTCCTCCACGGATCGTCTTGTGAACCCGCTTGGCTTTGCGGTTAGCGAATATCGTTCGGATCCGGAGGCGATCAATTGATAAGACAGACAGTCCTTTTATCTGCACTGTTTTCAGGAGCCGCCTTTCCGGGGCATGCACTCGAGATTCCGCACAGTGCCTCGCAGGATAGCCGCGTCCGCTTCGTCAATTATCAGCCCTTCAACATCACCAGGATCGTTGGTTCGTTACGATCCTCTGTTCAGGTTGAGTTTGCTGCAGACGAAGAGATCGCCCATGTCGCGCTTGGCAACAGTGTCGCCTGGGAAGTTGCACCAGCCGGCAATATTCTGTTTCTAAAGCCGCGCGAAAAACAGCCGGTCACCAACATTTCCGTTGTAACGACCAGACGCGACGGTTCCACTCGCAGCTACCAGATGGAATTGACCGCGCGTGACGGGACCGTCGAGGTTGGTCAGAACACCTATTTCTATTTGAAATTCCGGTATCCCGCAGATGAAGCAAACGCGCGACGACAGCAAGCTGCAGCACGTGCACGCGCTGCACAGGCGGAGGAAGCTGACGATGTGCTGGCCCTCCATGAAGCCTATGGGCCTCGTAACTGGCGTTATTCGGCGCAGGGGTCCCAGTCGCTCGAACCGCAAAGCGTCTACGATAACGGCAAGATCACGACTTTCGCTTTCGTGGGCAACCAGGAAATGCCGGCAATCTATATCGAAAACCCGGATGGCTCAGAAAGCCTGGTGTCGAAATCCGTCGACGGCAATCTAGTCATGGTTCACGCGATCAGCAGTAAGTTCATCCTGCGCCGCGGCAAGGACGTTTTGTGTGTCTTCAACGAAGCCTACAGCCGCGTCGGCATCAATCCGGATACCAACACCACGTCGCCCTCCGTAGAACGTGTAGTGAGATCCGATCCCGCGGAACAATAAAGGGGGAAAACATGGCAGACGAAGAAGAAGCCCGTATCCCCGGAGAGCGCACCGAGACGATCACCGATCAGCGCATCGACAGCAATCCGGCTGTCAAACGCGGCGCAATTGCACTCGCAGTAGTGGCGTTTATCGCCTTTGCCATATGGTCGACTTCCGGAAAGGACAACAAGGATCAACGCACCTACCCTGAGCGTGTGATCATTCGCCAAACCAACGCTTTTGAGCCAGCAAAGGAGAAGGTGGAGCCAGTTGCGCCTGTGCCTGCGCCAAAGACGGTGCTTCCAATACCCACGTTGGAGCCAGTTCCGGAAATAGAAGACAAGCTGCTCGATTCCGCACGTCGGGCACCCGTTCTGGCCTATAGCCGGGAACAGGGTAAGTCACCAGTGCGGCAATCCGGTGACAATCCGGCACAATCGATAGATGGTAACTTCTTGCCGCTCGATAGCAACGCGATGAGCCAGGGCCAGGTGAGCAACGATGAGCAACGGTTCGATAGTCTATTGCGACCGACACTTCTTGAAGGCGCACGCGCAGGAACGCTTGGCAATCGGAATTTCATCGTCGCGATGGGAAACTCCATTCCTTGCGTGCTCGAAACCGCACTCGCTTCCGATCAACCAGGTTTCACGAGTTGCGTCATTGACAGAGACGTCCTCTCCGACAATGGCAGGGTGGTATTGATGAAGAAGGGGACGCAGGTCTTTGGAGAGTACCGCGGAGGGCTTCAGCGCGGCCAGAAACGATTGCTCGTTTTGTGGAATAGAGCGAAGACGCCCGAAGGCGTGATCATCACGCTGGCATCTCCCGCGACCGACGCGCTTGGACGCTCTGGTTTCGATGGCCACGTCGATAGGCATTGGTGGGAACGCTTCGGAAGTGCGCTGCTTTTGTCGATTGTGGGCGACACAACCAGCTACGCCAGCAGTCGTTTGCAGAATAGCGGTGTCGAAGCGCAAGACACTATGAGCGCCGGTCAGCAAGCAGCGGCAATCGCAGTCGAGAAGTCGGTCGATATTCCCCCAACGCTAAACAAGCACCAAGGCGAGGTCGTCTCCATCTTTGTGGCTCGTGATCTCGATTTTTCGGATGTTTATCGCCTTCGCGTTACCGAACCGAAGAACCGCATCTTCGATCGGGCTATTTTGGGTGATTTCAAGCCGGAATCGAAAGTGGTGACGAAGTAAAGGTTGTAAAGTATGGACAGCACGAATGCAGCAGTCGTTCGCGAACTGTTGTCACCAATCGCGATCTTTCTCCAGGACAGGTCGCTTTATGAAGTGATCATCAATAAGCCTGGGCAGGTACTGACAGAAGGACCCGATGGATGGTGCTCCCATGATGCGCCGGGTCTGACCTTCGAAAGGCTTATGCGTCTTGCAAGGGCAGTTGCTACATTCTCGAACCAGTCTATCGATGAAAAGCGGCCAATTCTTTCGGCAACGCTTCCAGACGATGAACGCATTCAAATCGTCATACCGCCTGCAACCACGAATGCCACGGTCAGCATCACGATCCGCAAACCTTCATCTGTTGATTTCGCACTTGAGGACCTGGAGGATAACGGCTTCTTTTCCGAAGCGAGAAACACAGGCGCAGCCTGTCCAAGATCGGAAACCAAACTGGCGGAGTTATACCGCAACGGCGAATATAAGTTGTTTCTGCAGCACGCCGTCATTGCCCGTAAGAATGTCGTAATTTCCGGCGCTACGGGTTCTGCCAAAACAACCCTTGCAAAGGCCCTGATCAAACACATTCCAAACCATGAACGAGTGATTTCGATCGAGGACACACCAGAGCTGGTTATTCCTCAGCCCAACCATGTGCGTCTGTTCTATTCGAAGGGCGGACAGGGGTTATCCGGAGTCGGTCCCCGCGAGCTTCTGGAATCCTGTCTTCGCATGCGACCGGACCGTATTCTTCTGCAGGAACTGAGGGATGGCACAGCATTTCATTATATTCGAAACGTGAACTCGGGACATCCCGGCTCGATCACCACCGTTCATGCCGGATCGACACATCTCGCATTCGAGCAACTCGCCACCCTCGTCAAAGAATCGGAGGCGGGACGTGCTCTTGAGCGCGTCGAAGTGCTTTCGTCACTTAAGATTGCAATTGATATCGTGGTTCAATGCAGGCGAATTGACGGTTCTTTCAGGGCTACGGAGATTTACTTTCGCGACGAGTTGGAAAGCTAAGCTGAAATTAATGGGTGTCGTCCTTCTTGCTCCAGGCACGATCAGCGCTCAATCACCGATTGACCAAGGAAGTCCAGAAATGCGGCAATGCTCCGCGGAAGGTTTCGTCCCTGCATGGTTACGATTTGCAGCACACTGGCTTTCATGGTCTCGTCAACTACAGGAATGGCAACAATGTTTTCCGGAAGGGTATTGTCCTTACTGCCGGCTGAGCTGGAAAACATAATCGTTTCCGCGGCGAAGGCAAATACCTTCAGTGTTGCCATCGAGTTGGTGGAGAAAACGGGATCCATTGCCAGTCCCTTGGTAGCCAGAGCGGTGTCGATGAGCTGACGCTGGGTTCGGCCCTTGTCAGGCATGGCCATTGGTTCTGTTGACAGATCTGCAAGTGTAACCTGTTTCCGCCGGGCCAGCGGATGGGAGCGTGGAATCAGGGCGTACATTGGCCTTCTGGCGATACGCTCGATTTTCACCCCGGCAGGTGCGGAATAACTGTAGGTAATGCCGATATCAGCGTTGCCTTCATTGACGCGTTCGCAAATTTCTGACGAGTTTCCCACCCACACATGAAAAAGAACTCCCGGAAACTGCGCACGAAAATCAGCAATGATACGCGCCAGGCGATCGACCGCGAAGCCCTCGTAAGTTGCGACACGCACTAGCCCGCGCTGCGGACCGCGCATTTCCCGCACGTCAGCCAAAGCGCGTTCGGTGTCCAATGCGATACGCCTGACATGTTTGACCAGCAGTTCGCCTGCCGGGCTCAAAACCATCCCGCGCGGTCGGCGTTCGAATAGTTCCACAGCGAGCTCGGTTTCCAGTCGCGATATCTGGCGGCTGATCGCTGAACCCGAGACGTTCATCTGTGCGGAGGCCTCGGTAATCGAGCCTGTTCGGGCTACTTCCAGAAAATAGCGCAAGGCAATGTGCTGCATAACGGACTTTCTGCTTTGCCAAAAAAGCAACGATATGAACTAATTTATGAAATTGTGGCATGCCTGTCGGCTTGATATCAAGCCTGAACTGAGGATCGGCGGCACTTAGCGCCCCGATTTTGCTTTCAGGGAGGTTTTAATGTCTGTTTTCACCAGTGATGCCATTGCTGATGCAACGGCAATTCGCCAACAATTGCACAGCAATCCCGAGCTCAAGTATGAGGAACATGCAACGAGCGATCTGGTCGCTGAATTCCTGAAACAGCGCGGCTATGAAGTCAAAACCGGTCTCGCCGAAACGGGCGTTCTTGCCATCCTTGATACAGGGCGTCCCGGTTCCTCAATCGGCTTTCGTGCCGATATGGATGCATTGCCTATCCAGGAAGAAACCGGTTTGACTTACGCTTCGAAGACACCCGGCAAAATGCATGCGTGCGGCCACGACGGACATACCGCTTCGCTGTTGTTGGCGGCGGACAGACTTGCGCGGCATCATGAGCATCTTTCTGGTCGGATTACGCTGTTGTTCCAGCCAGCAGAAGAAGGCGGCCTTGGGGCCGCACGCATGATCGAAGAAGGCGCGCTGGACCGGGTCGAGACCATTTATGGTTATCACAACCGGCCCGGTTACCCATTAGGGCGGGTCTTTGCCAAGGCCGGACCTGCGATGGGTGGAAGTTCGCTTTATGAGGTCACCATAACGGGTAAGGGTGGTCATGCTTCCCGCCCCGACCTGGCCATCGATCCGGTATTTATCGGAGCAGGAGTTATTCAATCGTTGCAAAGTGTCATTGCTCGACGCGTGTCACCGCTGGACTCAGGTGTCGTTACGGTTACCCAATTCCATGGCGGCAATAGTCACAACGTCATTCCAGGCCAGGCAACAATGATGATCAACACGCGCGATGGCTCGCCTGAGGCTGCAGCGACAATCGACAGGGAACTTCGCCGGGTCGTTGCGCAGACTTGCGAGGCCTATGGTGCAAGCGTCAGACTGGAACAGACAATGCGGATTCCGCCTGTTGTCAATGACAGCGATGAAACGGACTTTACAATAAAGGTTGCTGTCGAGAGCTTCGGCGCTGAAAACGCCGGTTTCATGCATCAATTGCCCACGATGGGTGCGGAAGATTTTGCATTCTATCTGGAAAAGATTCCCGGTTGCTTCTTCTTTGTCGGTAACGGTGAAGATAGCGCCTACCTCCACCATCCGCATTATAACTATCGCGACGAAATATTGCCGGTGGCAGCGGGCATGTTCGTCGCAATAGCCGAACAGCGCCTCAAAAAAAATCCTTGAAAAGCCGGCTTCAGGTCGCGGTTTAACCCCTCTGCTTGAAGCCATTCATCATGATGCCGACCCTGAGTCGTCGGGAGGAACCGCATTACAAGGTGCGGATCGGACAGTACAGGGCCTGGAAGGGAAGAATTAATATGCAACGTTTTTTCAATGCGATCGAACGGGCGGGCAATAAACTGCCGCATCCCGTCATCCTTTTCGCATCTCTTTGTGTTGTCGTCGCACTTTTATCATGGGTTCTGGCAATCTACGGCGTATCAGGAGTAAATCCGAAAACCGGCGCAAGTGTCACCGTCAAAAGCCTCGTGTCTGGCGAAGGACTGGTATTTGCTCTGACCACCGTGGCCAAGAATTTTGTGATGTTTCCACCACTCGGTGTGGTGCTCGTTATTATGCTTGCCATCGGAGTTGCGGACAAGACAGGTCTTATTGCTGCACTGATGCAGGTCAGCGTGATGAAAGCCCCCCGCTATCTGACTACATTCGTTATTTTTCTGGTTGGCATGTGCAGCCACGTTGCGTCTGATGCGGCCTATATTATCCTTATCCCGCTTTCAGCGATGATTTTCCAGGCAATGGGCCGGAATCCTCTGGTGGGTGCAGTGACAGGATATGTAGCTGTCGGAGCTGGCTATGATGCGAGCCTGCTGATCACGCCAGCAGACGTTATACTCTCAGGTATTACAACAAGTGCTGCACACACTGTCGATGCAAACGCATACGTATCGCCTATCGACAACTACTATTTCATTGCGTCCTCAGCGATCATACTTTCAATTGTTGGCGCATTCATTATCGAGCGAATTGTCGAACCTGTGGCTGGTACCTATCGTGGTAGTGTGGTGCTCGATGTTCATCCTGTCAGTGAACTGGAGCTGAAAGGGTTGAAGCGCGTTGGTTGGGCAACCCTGGCACTCATAGCCATTATAGTCGCAGCCGTAGTGCCAGCCGGATCTCCGCTTCGCAATGAAAATGGTGGACTGGTACCTTCACCATTCCTGGAAAGCGCAGTGGCTATTTTTGCCATATTCTTCCTCTTCCTCGGCTGGATCTATGGCCGGACTGTCGGTAAAATCAAAACGTCACAAGATGGCATAAACTTCATGGCAGAAGCAGTGAAGGAGCTTGCACCGACATTGGTTCTGTTCTTTGCCATTTCGCAGTTCCTTGCCTGGTTCAAGTGGACAAACCTGGGGGAGTGGATCGCCGTAGGCGGCTCTCACATGCTCGATGCCAGCGGATTTGGCGGCATCCCGCTTCTGGTATCGTTTGTCGTACTGGCTACCGTCATGAACCTGTTTATCACGTCGGGGTCTGCGCAATGGTCCTTGATGGCACCTATTTTCGTGCCGATGATGATGCTGGTTGGTTTCGAACCGGCACTCATTCAGGCAGCTTTCCGCATCGCTGACTCCTCTACCAATATCGTGACGCCGATGAGCCCCTATTTCGCGGTCTGCCTCGCATTCTTGCAGAGGTATCAAAAGGATGCGGGTATCGGAACGCTTGCGTCGATGACAATCCCCGTCGCACTCGGTTTTCTTGTCTCGTGGTTGTTGTTCCTTATCCTCTGGATGGAACTCGGTCTGCCGATCGCACCGGGCGTGGGGTTGTTTATCCAATAGCGAGTCGCCGGGCGTTCATCTGTAATGCCAGTAAATTGTCTGAACCAGAGCTCCCTGGCAACCGTCAGGGAGCCGTTGGGCATATACGCGGGATTTCAGGGTGGTACGACGATAGTAATCAGCTCTGGAGGAGCTGATTACAGTTTCTATCAGGTCGCGCCACGCCGCTATCGTCGGAAGCATATTGTTTTTTCCGTCACAAAACGGGTGAAGCAGAAGTACGCGACCGACACCAATAATTATGCTGCTTTATCCTCTACAAGACGGTCTCTTCCCCGCTGCTTGGCTTTATAAAGATTCGTATCTGCACGCGCGATTGCAGAGTTGAACGGTTCACCTTGTTCCAGCGTTGTTAAGCCAAAACTTGCGGTCAGATGGAGATGCGCAGATATATGAGGCCATTTTCGTGAAGCGAACTCCAGCCGCAATGCCTCAATTAGCGTGACTCCAATGTGCATGGAGGTTCCAGGTAACAAAATTGCAAATTCTTCACCACCCAAACGGGCCACGCAGCTTCCACGCCCTGCCCATTTTTGTAACAGCTGGGCGAAATCAACTATAATCATATCGCCGGCGTGATGGCCAAATCGATCGTTCACCATCTTGAAGTGATCAATGTCTGCCAGGACAATTGTCACTGGTTCGCGCGCTCCTTGGTCAAGGTGAACCGAACTTATAAATGCCTGCATACCTCTTCGGTTACGCACCTGGGTTAGAGGGTCGGTGTGAGCCAACTCACGATAATGATGAATTGCATCCACGCCAGCTGCGATGACAATCGCAAAGGTCGTCAAGACGCCGCCAAAAAGACCTGTATACTGAACCATGACCCCTGGAAATGAGTTGCTCCACGAGCCAATCGGGCCCTCAATATCGTTGGATGATAAGTAGAATATACATTGGAATATAATTGAAGAAGCAATGATAATGAATGCTGCTATAAATATCTTGTCAGAAGCCGTCTTCTTCAGCGACTTTACACGCCAAAGAGAAATTAATATCAGCGATGCTGTGCCTACAAGTATCGATAAATTCTCTAGCCGTACGCTTTGGTAAAGTATCAGTGATAGGGCGGCTGTGCAGAGGAATAAGCCTGCAACGAGCCAATCCAGAGCTTGAACGTTACCAGGTTTGAAGCGTTCTGTAAGTGCTCGACAGCAAATGAGGACGCCAGTCAGGATCAGCGCGTCTTCCCACAGCGGTTTAATCGCCGAGAATGTTTCGGTACGGATAAGCATGAAGCCATAGCCGGTTCCAAGCAGGCAAAGTCCGACACCCCAACGGGTGGTCTGAACTCCAAACCGGCCTGCAACGATCAAACCAGTACCGCAAAAAAGGATCAATAACGGAACGGACCATTCCAACGAGGAATTGATCATTTAATGTGGCCTTCTTAGAATGCAGTCAGGTCGTATTGGCAGCGAAAAAGGAACGTATGATCAAGAACCATGCATTGTTACGCTTCATCAGTTCATCTGCCGGCTCCGCTTTCCCAAAACACCGGCGAGCGGAAGAGCTCTCGCAGACGGATTGAAAGGCCATTTCTACTGGCAGTAAGGTGGCTTCTTGTCACCGACCATGCCGCAACCACGCTTGATTTCATCCCTGATCATGTCGCACGAATTGCTTGCATTACACGGCGGGTGCGTTGCAGGTGAGATCTCCTTGCATTGATTAACAAGAACGTTTGCTGCCTTCGCACCGATCTCCTGTCTGCATTCTGTCGAGGATTCGGTGTCAGCCTCGTCGGCCATTTTTTTCAGCCAGCCTAATTGTTGGTTAAGGAGATCAGCTCTTTGGCGTGTTAGAAATTCCTTGCAATCTGCTTCTGAAACCATGATCGCATAGTTTACTTGCTGATATCGGCACTCACTATCGCGATACTTGATCCAGTTGCGTTGGCTCTCCTTGAGCTGCATTTGATTTGAGGCAGGCAGAGAGTTGACTACTTGGCTATAGAGATTATTCAGTCTGCGGTCTGCCGCTTTCAGGTCGGCGTATGCGACCGACGACTGCATTATTGCGAGGATAAGGAAACCCGCAGTCGCTAAACGTTTCATGTCCTGTCCCAACCTCTTGTTGTCGTGCATCCTTCAGTCCAGACGGTACCAGTTCCCGTTGCAATAAACTACTTGGTCGTGTAGCCGCCATTTACCAGAATGGTCTGACCGGTCATCCACCAGCCTTCAGAGACCAGAAGTCGTACCCAGGGAACTATGTCCCCAATATCTGTCAGTCCTGTTTTCGAGAAATTCGACAACGCTGCAGCTGTTTTGTGATAGGCAACCGCGTCGGCGCCTTCAGCTGGGTAAAAAACGGCGTATCCATCGGGCCAGGTCCGATAGCGGTTACTGAAATACCTCGTTCTCCAAATTCCTTTGAAGCTGCGCGCGTGAAGTGTTCCACCGGAGCTTTTGTGCCGGCATAGCTGGAGTAGAATGGCGTATAGGCGCCGAGCAGGGAGGTGACGAGCGTGCAGATCTTGCCATTGTCCTTTATTTGTTTGCCGGCTTCCTTGATGAAGAAAAAAGCGGCTTTGGCGTTCACCGCAGACATCTCGTCGTATTCGGCTTCCGAAATCTCGGCCATTGGCTTCTTCAATACCTTGCCGACGGTATTAATAGCAATATCCGGCTTGCCAACTGCTGCAATGGTGTCGGCAAACAACTTCTCGGTTGCACCGGCTGTGACAAGGTTTGCCTGAAAGGCGACTGCCTGGGCACCCAATGCCTTCACTGCGGCTACCGTATCGTCGGCATCGGCCTTACTCGTCGCGCTGTTGTAGTGAATCGCAATCGCCCCTGCGCCGTGTACGGCGAGATCCCGCGCAATGAGTCCGCCAAGATTCTTCGCGCCGCCAGCAATAAGAACGGTTTTACCTTTGATGGAATGATCAACCATTAACGCGACTCCTTCAACTTTTTATCTACAGGTAACCCGGAGGCTCTTTCCGGCTACGTCTTGAATAAATCGGGAGACCGCTGTCAGTTAAATGAGGGCGGACTGACAGCGGTCTGTCACGATTGCTGATGTTGAATACGTTCGGGCGTCAACATCAGCCCTCGGTGACTATTTTACCATTTCATGCGAAAGCCCACTGTTCCCTTGACAGAATAGCTGTCGCCGAAGTTGTTGAGGCTGGTGTTGACAAGGCCCTCGCCATAGATCGAATACTTGTCATCATCCCAGTTATAGGTCCCGCCGATACCCAGACCGCCCCAAACGCGATCATTGCGGCTTGCAAAGCTCACTCCCTGAACACTGACCTTCGTTCCTTCAAGGAACTCATAGTAGAGATTGGCGATGGCGTAGACGTGGGTCCGGTCAAGCAAGCCCTTGTCATTCTGCCATGAGTTTTCATGATCAAGTGTAAGCCCGAGACGGCCCTGCAGGCTCTCGCCGTGATCAATGCTGACACGAGAACCGAAAACATCGGTAAATGCGTCAAAATCCACGTTCGAATAGACGAGCTGTGCTTGTGGGGTGAGGGACCATGCCGGGTCAATGGCAATCCGCTTGCCACCTTCCAGCGAGAAGGTATAGCCGAAGCCGTCATTGCCATCGGCCAGATTTGTGTTGGCAAGAAGGGAATTCAGATCGCTCGTGTACCACGTCACCTGTCCCTGGCCGTCGAGATAGAAGCCGTTTTCGCCATACCACGTCAGTGTGCCGCCAAAACCGTAACCGTCCGTACGGATTTCACCATCGCCGTAAACGGAGTTTATGTCTGTTTTGCCATGGGCGTAATGGATCGTCACTCCACCAATCAGCTTGCCGTTTTCGGTTTCAGTCAGCAGTCCATCAATACCGGCCTGGAGTTTGAAAACATTCTGGTCGTAATCGGTAGCCGAGGCCGAGAAACGAGGTTCGATGCTGTTATGGGCGCCTTCGATACGACCCCAGACTCCGTTGCCTCCAATCGCAACGCCAGCTTCTTCGGGAGCGGCATAAGGCGTTCCGACCGGATCAGCGCCCTGCGCAACAACTTTGTTGCCACTACCGGCCCAAAAGCGGTTGCCAACACGCTGCTGTAGGGTCGGTAGGCCATTAAGACCAAGCAAGGCCTGAGGATACGCCTCATAGCTCGGTACACCAGCTTGATACAGCGGCGTTTCAGGTTCAGTAGGCTTGAGCTGTGAACGCAGATACCAGTCTCCGTCAGAGGGTGTTGAAGTGCCGCCCTGGTAAAGATGATAGGCGTATGCGCCTGCAACAACCGCCTGCTTGCCGCCAACCGTGTAATCGCCGATGAGCGAGAACGAGCCATTGGAAGCTCCGTTCACTTCGATGATACGGATACCTTCATTAGTCTGCGCGCCGGTTCCACCGACATTGTTGACGCCAACATTCGTCGTGCCCGATGTATCGCCATTGACGATGATCATATCCGTCTTGGAGTTGTCATCACCGAGCGCAACATCGAACAGCATCTGTCCGCCATTGCCGTTGTAGTTTCCACCGATGATCACAACATCGCCCACGGCATCATCGACCGTGGTGATAGTTCCGGCGTTGGTCACATCGCCGCTGAACGCGTAAACCCCGGCTCCGTCGCCTGTACCAACAAAAGTCGAGCTTGAATCAATCGTCATATTGCCGTCGAAGTCGAGCGACGCCATGCCGTCAAGGGTAGAACCGTTGTTCAGGAACACACCGGTCGTTCCTTCATCTGGCTCACCGACATGCCATGCACCGCCATCAATGGACAGATTGGCACCGTCCAGCTTGACGACTTCCCAATTGGTGATCTTGCCGCCATTCGTGGTCGCAGTCACACCCTTGAGCGTGAGCGTATCGATCATGCCATCGGCGACGGAAGTGTCATCGCCACCGTCAAGCACCTGCGAACCATCATAGCTCGATGCACTCACCGTTGCGGTATCGGAACCATCCTGACCGTAGAAACCACCAGTCAGTTTGCCGCCCGTCCAGTTGAACGTATCATCGCCTTCATGGTTGGCGATACCGTCATTGCTCTGGGGATCGTCCCTGTCATCGCCGTAAATATTACCGCTATAGCTTCCACCAGCCAGATTGAAGGTATCGTTGCCGAGGCCAAGGATCGCATCGCCGGTTACAGTGCCAGCGCTGTTAACAATGACATTGCCCCCGACCGTATCCGACGCGGTCGAATTACCAGCAGCACCGCCATCCCGAATGGCGATCTCGGATGTTGCCCTGACTGTTGCCGAAGCTGCAATATCGATGGTCGAGCCGTTTGCTGCTATCGTTTGGATGCCCGCGCCCGCACCGCCGGTTACTGTACCCACAACGCTGACCAACGTCGCGCCCGTACCTTGATTCCGAGCGAGAATAGCGGTGTTGCCAGCAATAGAGCCTGCGGTCTGTTTTACAGTCAGATCGGTTGCGCTGCTGCGATTTCGCGAATAGACGCCGTAGTTACCAGAAGCGATCACGTCACCAGACAATGTAATTGTCGTTGATCCGGTTCCCGTGTTGTCTGCGAAAACACCATAAGTACCACCGTTGACCGTTCCGGATGTCTGGTTGACAACGATGTCCTTCGCTGTGCTGGCGTTAAAAGCATAGAGACCGCCAGATACCGCTGCCGTCACATTGCCCGCACTGACGATCGTCGTTGAACCCGTACCCTGATTATTGGCATACATTCCAAAATAATTGCCGGAAATCGCTCCGGCGGTCTGGGTAAGGGTAATATCCGTCGAAGATGCATAATTGTAGGCATAGACACCATAGGTGTCATAAACTAAAGCGCCAGTTGTCTGGGTCTGGTTTACGATCCCAGCAGTTGTGATCGATGTAGCTCCAGTACCGCGGTTATCTGCGCGAATACCGTGCGTATAGCCTGTGATCGTACTACCTGCTTCCTGGGTAATGGTGATGTCTGTCGCGGTAGCCTGATTTGCCGCCCATATGCCATTATCACCTACACCGTTCACGTCCCCGGAGACACTGATTACCGTAGCACCAGTTCCATATTGAGATGTATGAATGCCATCCCGCGCACCAGAAATGGTGCCGGCTGTTTGGCTGACGATTATATCTGTTGTGTCAACGTTATTACCAACGTAGATGGCATGGTTGGTTGTTCCGGTCACTGTCCCTGACGTTGTGACCATTGTAGATCCCGTGCCATCATTGGCGATATAAATAGCATCTGTGCCGGTTATGCTACCATTCGACGTGACAGATACGTCGCCAGTAGCATCATTGTAAACATCAATACTTCGGTCACCAGAAGACGTGATGGAAGAAGCATTTTGGTCCGTTATGCTTATGCCGCCACTTGAACTTACAACAAAAGCCGGGCCAGCGCCGGCCGAAAGACCAAAGCCCTGCTGAGTGACAACTGTAACATGCGGAGAGGATGAGATAGCGACCGATGTATCGCTGCCGGAAGCAGGACCGGAACAAGTCCAGGTTCCCGAAGCTGGCGTGGTTTCCACACAGCTACCTGCCCGTGATGGTGAAGACCAAACAAAGAGCGATGCAAACACCGCAGCTGAGACGGCTGACAAACCTGTAAGGGACAGCGTAAAGCTCGCTTCACAAGGCGCTATGCCACCAGCAACTCCCTTATACTTGCCGACACGACCTCCACGAAGCCAAGTCACTTCAGGCTGATCATTATTTCTGCTTTTTTTTCGCCCTGGTTTCATTGATGTCCCCTTCCACATCTAACTTGCATCCCTGACGCAGCCAATTTGCGTCGATATAATAATATCCGGCGTTGATGGTCGTCGATTTCTGGAAATCTGAATAATCATTTCCAAACCCGGATACTGTTCTCAAAATTTTCGAAAATGCCGCGCCCGTATCTGGAACAAGATAGAGAATACTTGTATCGCTCAACGCAAAATCACCATCGTTCATGTGATACTTGTAATCGGTATGTCTAACAGCATGCACTCATAAGGCAATTGCAGAAACTGGCACAAACTGTCACTTCCTGTCATTGCGGCGCCATTTCTTGTTCTGATATGAGCATCTGCGTCATGGCCGGTTCCGGAGCCGGGCAATTCCGGGTCTTGAACGTGCATCAGGAACGGCGGCGTGGCAATTCCGATAAATGAGGTTCGGATGATCGGTCCAACAACGGTCGTTATTCCGCTTTGGATACGGTACTTGCCCCAAATTCTGCCTCAATGGGAAGCGAGAAGCAAAAAGTTGATCCCGTGGTATCGCTGGCCATCAGTGTGATATCGCCCCCATTCTGTCGGGCAATCTCGCGTGATATGTAAAGTCCCAGGCCAAACCCTGTTGTAGTATGGCCAGGCGATCTAAAGTATTTCATAAATATCAGTTCACGCTCATCTGGAGTGATGCCTTTGCCTTGGTCAGTCACCGTAATAAGAGCCATATTGTGATCAGTCGACAATTGGATATTTACTGGAGAATTCTCAGGAGAGTACTTCAGCGCATTTTGTATCAGGTTGTGTAGAACAATCTCTATAAGGGCGCGGTCACATTTAACCGGCGTTCTGCCACCATTCACGAAAGTAATGCGATCAGCGGCAGCCTCATCAAATCCCATCCGTGCCGTGTGTATAATCTCGTTGAGATCAAATACATCCGCTTGCCCGGATTGTGATTGTCCCGCATCTATCCGGTCGCCAGCCAGCACGTTTTCGATTAGCAATGCCATACGTTTAACAGTGCGGCTTATTTTGCTGACGCGTAACTTTATGCTGTCTGTGCCATCAGCCAATGAAATGAGCAGGTTGTCAGCAGCAGCTGCAATCACTGCCAGCGGGCCCCGGAACTCGTGGGACACCACGGCTACAAAGTCCCGTTGCTGTGCAAGAGCATCGTTAACCGAGTCGAGAGACTGCTGGAGCTTTATCTCAAGCAGCCGGCGGCGCTCCACCTCGGCTTCAAGTGACGCATTACTCTCCGCTAGTTCTGCCGTTCTCTCCTGTACTTTGATGGTCAACTCGCGCTCGGCTGCCTGCGAGATGGCCAGAATGCGATCCTGCTCTGCTCGCTGACGGCGTTCGGTACGTTGGTCAACCAAACGACCAGCAAGTACAATCAGCGCAAGGCCCAAGGCTGCAACGCCCCCGGCGGCGACAAGATATTGCCGTTGTAGAGCGCCCAAATAATCGAGCGGCGCCAAGGTAAGTAACTGGTACTGCGCGTTACCCAGCGGCTGATGCCGTATCAGATAGGAGTGGCCGTCGATCAACCACTGGTCGCCCCCTTCCACGTCCGCAATTTGCTGCACGGCCATCGCCTCTCCTGGACTCTCGTCGCTGTTTGAAGGCTGCAGGGTTTCGGGCGGCAAAACCGCCGCAACGTTGCGTAGCATGAATGTCGCAGAAGATGCCGTCGTTACTCGTCCCTGGCGATTCACGATCAATGCGACGTGTTGACCTGTCAGATAGCGTGCCATTACCGGTGCGTCAAACCGCACCGTAACCGACCCCAGCGCCTCGTCGCCAGTGCCCTCAATCCGACTGGTAACAAAATACGATGGCATCTGGTTCAAGCGAGCGATACCAAACAGTTGCCCGCTACCATCGCGCAATGCATCAATTAGATATGCCCGGCCGGTATAAATCTGTCCCACTATGTTAAAGCGATCAGCCCACTGACTGGATGTTACGGTATCGTGTGACAAATTGTTCATATAAATACGGGCATAGTGAAGGTCGTCCGATAGCCGGGTCATGAAATCGCCGACCAGACGAACGAGGGGATCACTTGTAAGTATAGCTGCCCGCTCTTCACGCGTTAGTTCCGAGAAGCCCGGGGGATCAACCCGATAGCGAGACGCAAGTTCGATTACCCGGTTCTGCTTAGCAACCATGTTGGCGACGCTGTTCATCTCCGTGAACAGCCGATCAACAACGCGCGCCGTTGTCTGTGCCTCATACTCGGCGCTTGCAGCCAATCTCCTGGTCTCAGCTGATACTGCAAGGTGGGAAATCCACCAGCCAAGGCACGCCACTATAGCCAGCCATGCTACGGATACGCCCAATGTCAAAGGCGATAGAATTTGACGCAGCGGCGGCCCGATCTTGACCTTTGCCCGGGTCAAACAGCTTTTAGACATAAGCGGCGATACCGTTCAGATTTTTGATACCGTTCAGATTTTTAGTTGTTACTATCAGCCGGATTATCGGGGTTGTCGACCCCACATCCGGCTCCATGGCAACCAACGTAATTCCCTTGTGTATCAAAGTTTGGATTGCCGTCCTTATCGAACTGAGGCCTGGTATCGATCTGTTGTTCCTCGCGGCGGCGACGCTCCCTTTTGCGCTCACGGTCGCGCTGTTCTTGAGCATAAATGCGATCTTGTGCGCGTTGTTCATCCTCATCGTGGCGTGCGCTCTGTTCCATCATACAGTTTGCGAATGCATCAGTGCCGGGCCTGAAACCGAAGGAGGTACAGTTGTCCCGGTATACATCATCTGCGGTAACGCATCCGGCAACCGCCAAGGGTAAAAACGCAAGCAGTAAATGTCTGGGTTTCAGGCCTGTCATTCAATTCTCCCATTGGAACGTGATAAAGGTATAAATTGATTCAACGCATTCGAATGTTTTTCATGCCGGAGTGTCAGGTTCTGGAAATATTAAGAAGTGATAGTGACATGAAGTCTATCCACGAATATGAACATTCGTCGTGGGTCTTGTAATATTTGAAGGAGGGCGGGCTGCACGGTTTTTACTAATCTTGACTATCGACCAGGCAGCCAACTCCATGGCAGCCGATGTAGTTGCCGTGGGTATCGTAGTTTGGTTCCCCGTTTCTGTCGAACTGGGGCGTCGTATCGATCTCACCGGAGTTATTCGGTCGGTCAACATTACATCCAATGCCGTGACAGCCATTATAGTCGTCCGTATCACGGTGGTTGCTCGTCGTGTGATGGTGCTTCTTCGGATGATCCGTCAACATTCCTTCAACAATCGCTCCCAGTACCGCGCCCGCTACTACCCCGCCAACATCATGGCCTCGGTGATCGTACTGGCGTGCTCCTGGATCAAACCCGTCGCCACGACCGTGATGATAGCCACCCACATCCGCAAACACACCCGAACACCCTTGAGCCACCCATATATAGCGGCTTTTCGGGTTGTATCCCCATGTGCGGTTTAATATGCAAGAGGCACTCGATGTCTGATGAATGAGCTGTGGCCTGGACAGGGGGCCAGCATAGCATTCATCATATTTATAGTCTCTGGATCGGCACTCTACTGTCGTTTGTGCCCCAGCTTCGAAGACGACGGGCGGTATGAACGTCCCACCAGCCAAAACCATTGCAGCTATTGTCCATCTAGACATCATCAACCTCCGGATACGGGGAAATTTCTGAGCAACAGGCTCCCGGCTTTTCATTCCATTAGAAGAACACACTCATTGATATACTGATATCCTATCAATAGACTGTTTTGTAAATTGATGAAAATTAATATTAATGCAAGCACTGTTAGCTATTACTGATATAACTGACGTTGACCGTCTCCAGCGCCATTAAACGAACAGGATGGTGAATTGGTTCTTGCTCGGGCCTTTTGAACCGCGGAGATAGCACAAAAAATTATCTACTCGCTCAATCGGCATGAGCCTGTGCGTGAGGCGATCCAGGATTGAGTTTGGGGACGAGGCATTATGCAGAACAAAACGCGTGTTATAACTTCTCGCAGGTAAATACCTCGACTCGCAGTTGGATCGAAGGACAGGGCGGCAAATGTCGGTGAAGAAAAATGGCTGTGAGGCTAAATCCGGTCAGGACGTTATTATTTCAACTGATTTCGTCGAGGAACGCCTGAGGAATGATTTCTGGCGGGAGGCTTCCCGACCCTTTTATGAAACGACACCGATTCCTGGAAGCAAAAGTGGTCGACTGGAGGGTGCCATAAGATCTCGCGAGATAGCCGGGTTTACTCTGGCTTCCGTTACATTTAACTCTCAGCGATATAATCGCGACCGACGTATAATAGCATGGAGTGGTCTGGATCAATTCCTCGTTGCGGTTGTAAAGGGAGGGGAAATCCTGGGCGACGCCGCGAACAACAGCCTGACGGCACGATCGGGAGATATCTGTATCCTTGATCTAACACAAGTTCTTCAGAGCGACGTGACCGCGGGCGGCACTCTGTCTACTCTTATACCGCGCGGAATTCTGGCGAAGGCGACGGGGCATGCAAATCTGCATGGTGTAGTACTGCAAGCACATCTTCCGATGACGCAGTTGATCACTGCTTACCTCGAGGGGTTGAATGGCCTGAGCGAACATCTATCGAATGACGAAATTGTCGCAGTGCAGGAATCGTTGGTTACGATTCTGGCCGCCGCCTTGCAAGGTTTGCGCGCAACAGGGATTGAAGAACTTCGCCCCTTAAGCATTGCCTTACGTCAGCGGGTTCTGGATTATGTCGATCGGAATCTCAATAATCCGGAACTTAGCCTGGACTTGATTATTCGTCGTTTTAATGTCTCGCGCGCGCATCTCTATCGTGCGTTTGCGGAAGACGGTGGCATTGCGGGCGTGATCAGAGACCGCCGACTCGACGCAGCTTTTCTTGAGATCACGCAAACAGACATGATTCCGCGATCGATTGCCAAAATCGCATTTGAACACGGATTTTCGAGCGCTAGCCATTTCTCGCGTAGTTTCCGTGAACGTTTCGGCTTGATGCCCGGTGAAGCGCGGCGCGAGCGGTTGTCTGAGCCGCTTGTTCCGGAACTTCGCGCACACTTGTTGAGATTCGGGAGTGGCGTTGAAAGAGCATGCCGGATGAGACCGCTGGGCAATAAAAGTGAGACATCTGGATAATGCACCAAAGACGTCATTGCTATACGAGGAGCGGATTGGCAAGAGTTCGCGTTCAGTGAGCAAGATTTAGCCGCTCTTCTGCTTGCCCCCGCGGACCTGTATGCCAAAAAGTTGCCGATACCGGTAACGTCGTGAATACTTGAGATTGACAATGTCAGATATCTTACGAAATCGCCCCAATTTCGACGAGAGACGTGGAAAAGATGATGCCGCCAGTATCCCTCTCGTATATGTGGTCGATGATGACGACGACTTCCGCGAGGAAATGGTCTTTGGTTTAGCCAGTCTGGGCTTGAACACTCATGGGTTCGAATCCGCTGCAGCTCTGTACCGAGCATATGCAGCCAAGCCGTCAGACATTGTTATTCTCGACGTCGGACTGAAGGGGGAAAACGGGCTATCCGCGGCCGCGCATTTGAGAACATCGCAATCAGTCGGCATTATTATGGTGACAGCTCGCGGTTCTATTGATGATCGTATTAATGGTCTCGAATCTGGCGCCGATGCCTATCTCGTCAAACCAGTGGATGTTCGGGAACTCGCTGCTACTGTGACGGCGGTCTTTAATCGTCTGGAGAAGCCCATAACTGTTTCGCCGTGTCCGTCTCCTGAATGGGCACTGGTGGAAAGCGGCTGGGTCATTACCGATGGCCGGGGGCATCGTCTGCGGCTCACGACATCCGAACAACGGATTTTGAGCCGTTTGTTGGTTGAGCGCGGCGCAATAGTTGAGCGGCATGATCTGGTCGTTGCGCTCGGAGAAGATATTTATGAGTTCAACTATGCTCACCTGGATACCATTGTGAGTCGCCTGAGACGGCGGGCCAGAAAAGCCGGGATCGTGCTCCCTTTGCATGCAATTCGCGGGAAGGGCTTCACCTTCGCCGATTGAAAATCGGTTCTGCAGTTCGCTCGATAAAGTCGACAGCAGCGGCGAGTGGGTGGACCGAACCACCTTGATCATCAGGCTCGCCGGGTTTGATGCTCGAAAGTGTGCGGTGGCGGTTTCAGGTCTGGCTGAAGTCAGATACATCCTTGTGTTGAAGCGTGAAACCTCCGCAATGTTAGACGCGAATTCCACCCGGGTTCGTGCCCCTTCCTCTTTTCTGCCGGAGACGGGGCCCCATCCCTTCAAATCAACCGGTCTTGAATTCACAAACCCGACGTCCCCTTGTTCTATCGGAAAGGCTTTGACGCACTGCTTTGCGGCGAAAGCGCCTTTTACCTAGACGGTAAAAAGCGGGGGCTAACGGCAGCTTCGCGAATACTTTTTTGATTTATCATTTTCCGGACTTAACGAACCGGTTGACTGCGGCGGCTGTGTCCATTTCCTTGCGTCGAAAATAAATGGCGCGACCGCAGCGGATGGGGCGGTGCCCCTGTACTATAATGATCTGTTCATCCTTGCGCATAGACTGGGTAACCTCATGCGGCATTATAAGCGGTCGACGCTGGAAATTGATGCTTTCAGATTTTCGGGAAAGATGGCTCTTATCCCATCCTTTGTTGCGTGAACTGTTCTTCACTTCTACCGTCATCTCCCCGCATTGCGCCGACACATTACGCGCGGTATCGAGCGCCTTGATCGCAGCGTAGCTTGCGAATGCGCATCCATCGATCCATGAAACTGCACCATCTTTGCCAAAATGGCGTTCCAGTTGGCCAACGGACTGGTACATCAGCATCAAGCTGATTCCGTATTTGCGCCCGCGATCACGTGCCTCTTCTAGTATGCGCATATAGCCAAGCAGATCGACCTCATCGAGCATGAACAAAACCCGTCGCCGGAATGCGCCATCCGCCTCCATCATTGCATTGATTAACGAGCCGATGATTACTCGCCCGATTGCCGGGTAGGAGCGAAGGATTGATGCAGGGATATTGAGAAATACGTCTTTTTCGCCCTGGGCTATTTGCGCTGGTCTAAAGCTGTCTCCGCAGACAAGGGATGCGTAATTTGCCAGGGATAGCCACTGGGTGTCCTTCGATGCCGTAGAGTAAACGCCTGAAAATGTTTGCTCTGTCATGTTGACGAAAACGCCAAGCGTCTCGCGAATAAATGTCGAGACGGAATTTTCCTGAACCTCACGCAGCATGGCAAGAACCGACGTTTCCGGTTCGGAAACAATTTGACGCAGGCTGTGCAGATTTCGCCGCCCGGAAAATTCTGGCGATAGCATTACATGCGCCAACAGTCCTGTTAGCAAATTGTGTGCTTGGCTCTGGAAAAAAGACCCCGTTGAACTTTCGGGGCAAGCGCTTTCCGACAGCAGCATATGTGCGATGCTGACGATGTCTTCTTCTTTTTTGATCGACGTTTCGATCCCGTCAAGTACATTAAAACCGTTAACCGGGTTGGCGGGGTCGAGCACCACGACGTCTCGCCCGAGCCTTTTGCGGCGATGCTCGATTACCATCGATGCAACCTCGGATGACGGGTCCAGGCAAACGATCGGACCACTATAGACAAGGGCTGTGGGCACGACATTACTGGTCGTTTTAAACCCACCTGATCCCGCAAAAAACAGCATATGGGTTGAATCGAAATTCTGATTATAAGTCAGGAGTGGAGCTTTTCCACCGCGCCCCCAGGTAGACGGATTGACCGGATCGAAAGGCAGTTCATGGATGAGTTCCTTGTCGACACGATAGCGCTCGCCAACAACGATTTCGCCGTCCGCAGGAAAGAGCTGTGCCGCCGCCGACATCGGTAACCAGTCTGCATCTCCAAAGATTCCGCGACGAGCACGCTTCACCGTTTGGGGCACAACGCTAGAGATGCGCACGGATACCACTAAAACAACAAATCCAATTGCGACGCTAACCAGGGTCACCATATCGAGGAATGATAGAGCCTGATCCCATTGCAGGACTCCGCTTTCTACGAAAGGGGAGATGCGGGTGATCTCGCGCAGCGTGTAAAAACCCACAATAAGCAGAAAGCAAAACAGGCTGACCATGGTGACCGGTCGGCGCCGGTGCAGCGGTAGCAAGCAAACCGTCAGCAGTGCCCCAAGCGGCCCCGATAGAAGCACTGGTACAGGCGCAGCACGCATAAACCAGTACTGGAGCTTTCCTGACAAGCCTGCGGCCAGTTCGGTCCAAAACCAATGCGCGACATAAAAAGTAAAGCCAGAAAGAACGACTGGCACAAGAGCGAAAAGCAGACCCGGGAGCGGTATTGCTCTAATCATCAAATGCGATCTCCCTGGTTTGAACCTGGATTTTCTTCTGGCACTTCAGACCTGAAGGCAATTTCGCCAATTTTGCGCAAACGGCGGTATTCGGGTGTTCCGGGCGAAAGTTTGGCCAGTTCCAGCAGACCTCCTAACAGGAATGCCCGATCGACCCTCGACAATCCGGCCCGCACGACAATCGCCCCCAGCAGGCGTTTGCTCCGCGCTTCTGTCTTTCGATCAATTGTCTTGCTGGACATACGCCGTTGCTCCAGTGTCGCCATTCTGGCTCTTCAGAGGATAAAAAGCCTTGCTGTAAGGCGTTGCTCTTGTGGGTCTTGCGAGAAGACGCGTCGTTCGTTCAAACATCCTTTCCGTCTGGACAAGGGGTTCGCCCGGCCAGCAGTCGTGCAGCCGTTTCATACGGTGAGCTAATTTTAGTGTTTATAGTTTTTTATGTTCCTGCGGCATTCTTCAATGTCGCGTCTAATATTCTGTGCGGAAAATCAATGTGCATCTTGTGAACCTTTCTGTTCGAACCGTAGGCATTGTGAGTTTGACTGACTGAAAAAAGATAGTTAAACATGTTTTCAATTTCAATCCCCCAAGTGCAACGGTGCAGCTCGCGAAGGGGACGGAAAAGTGGCGAGTCAGCTGCCCGGGTAATCCTGGGCTTTCACACGTATTGACTGCCGGTCAGGAGAAAAGACGTGGCGATAATGTTCGTGCGAGCGCAGATGATCAGCAGGGGCGCGGGTCGCAACATTATTTCTGCTGCCGCCTATCGGCACCGCACCCGGATGGTGGACGAACAAAGGGGGGTGTCTTTCAGCTTCAAGGATGGCGACGACGAACTGAGGCACGAGGAACTGGCTCTACCGGAGGCGGTTCCAGCGTGGCTGCAGACTGCTATCGAGGGGAAGACTGCCGCTGACGCAAGCGAGACACTGTGGAATGCGGTTGACGCATTCGAGACGCGTGTGAACGCGCAGTTTGCCCGCGAACTGATTATAGCACTGCCGGAGGAACTGACGCTTAGGGAAAACATCTCCCTGGTCCGTGAGTTCGTGAGAGACAACCTGACCTCAAGGGGCATGATTGCTGACTGGGTCTATCACGACAGGGACGGTAATCCGCATGTACATGTTCTGACAACGCTCAGACCCCTGACAGCGCAAGGCTTCGGTCTCAAGGTCATGCCTGTCCCCGGCGATGACGGAAAGCCACTGCGTGTGGCAGCAGGGGACCAGCCGAAGGGCAGGATCGTCTACACAGTCTGGGCCGGCAACAGGGAGGCAATGAAGGCGTGGAAGATCGCCTGGGCGCAAACAGCCAGCCGGTATCTGGCGCTTGCTGGCCGTGATATCCGCCTTGACGGTCGTTCCCATGCCGAACAGGGACTTGACGGCATTGCCCAGAGGCATCTGGGACCCGGAAAGTCGGCGATGATGCGCAAGGGTGTCGAGATGTATTTTGCACCTGCCGATCTGGCGCGCCGGCGCAAAATGACCGCCCGACTGCTTGCCGATCCGGAGCCTCTCCTCAGACAGCTTGGCAATGAGCGCTCCACCTTTGACGAGAAGGATATCGCAAGGGTCATCCACCGCTATGTCGATGATCCGGCAGACTTTGCCAATATCCGTGCACGACTGATGGCTTCTCCTGATCTGGTGCTCCTTAAACCACAGCAGTCTGGCGCGCTGACCGACCCGATCAAGGGTCGTGTGAATGGCCGGGTGAAGGGCGAGGCAACGGAACCGGCCATCTTCACCACCCGAAAGATCCTGCGCACCGAACATAACATGATGCGTTCAGCCGATATCCTGTCTGGGAGGAAGGGTTTCGGGATTTCGGACGCTGGACGCGCAGCGGCAGTGCGTTTCGTCGAAGGGGACAATCCACTGAAGCCGTTCAGGCTGGATCTTGAGCAGATTGAAGCCATTCAGCATGTAACGGGGGACAGCGGTATCGCTGCTGTCGTCGGTCTTGCCGGTACGGGCAAGTCGACATTGCTTGCAGCTGCGCGCCTTGCCTGGGAAAGCGGACATCATCGCGTCCTGGGCGCGGCACTTTCCGGCAAGGCTGCCGAGGGGCTGGAGGAGAGTTCCGCCATCAGATCGCGAACGCTTGCCGCGTGGGAGCATGCCTGGAATAACGGGCGCGATCAGCTGATGCGCGGTGACATCCTCGTCATCGACGAGGCAGGCATGGTCTCGTCGTTGCAAATGGCACGTGTGCTGGATGCCGTAGAAAAGGCTGGCGCAAAGGTTGTTCTGGTCGGCGATGCCATGCAGCTTCAGCCGATCGGGGCCGGTGCGGCTTTCCGGGCAATATCGGAGCGGATCGGTTCCGCCGAACTTGCCGGTGTGCGCCGGCAACAGGATGAATGGGCACGCGATGCCTCAAAACTCTTTGCTCGCGGCGACACCGCGGCGGGGCTGGAGATTTACGCCAGACGCGGGCATCTGGTCGAGGCGGAAACCCGGGATGCACTGATCGGGCGTCTGGTCAGGGACTGGACGGATGCACGGCGGAAACTGATCACGCCATCACAGCCGGGACGAGACATGCGGCCCGGGACGGGGATTGCAGCATCAAACGGTGGTGGCCAGTTGCGGGGTGATGCGTTGCTGGTGCTGGCGCACACCAACAGGGATGTCCACAGGCTGAATGAAGCCTTGCGCAAGGTGATGCGGGAAGAGGGAGCGCTCGATGGCGCGCGCCGCTTCCGGACAGAGCGGGGCATGCGGGAGTTTGCGGCAGGCGACCGGATTATCTTTCTCGAGAACGCCCGTTTCCTCGAACCGCGTGCAAGAGGAAACAGTCCGCAATATGTCAGGAACGGCATGTTCGGCACGGTGGTCTCCACCGGCAACGCGCTCCGCGCGCCGCTTCTTTCTGTCCGGCTCGACAGCGGCGGTGAGATTGTTCTCAGTGAGGACAGTTATCGCAACATCGATCACGGCTATGCCGTGACCATCCACAAGTCGCAGGGCGCGACTGTCGACCGGGCCCTTGTGCTTGCCAGTGGCATGATGGACAGGCACCTGACCTATGTGTCCATGACCCGTCATCGTCACAGGGCTGATCTTTATGCTGCGCGCGAGGACTTCAGGCCCGAACGGGACGACAGATCCCGTATTGATTACGCGAAGGGTATCACCGGCGAACTGGTCGAAACCGGGGGGACAAAATTCCGGCCCGGGGATGAGGGTACGAATGATACGCCTTATGCTGATCTGAAGGTTGATGGCGGGAAGGTCCATCGCCTCCGGGGTGTCGGTCTGCCGGCAGTCCTGTCGGCTGCGGGAGCTTCCAGAGGTGATACGGTCACGCTTCGCAAGGATGGCGTGGAGACCGTGAAGGTAAAAATTGCAGTCCCTGATGCGAAAGGCGGTGAATGGCGCTTTGAGGAGCGCACGGTCGAACGCAATGTCTGGACGGCGAAGCTGCATGAAGCCACAGATGTCCGCCGCAAAAGCATTGAAGGGGAAAGCCATACATCGGAATTGTTCCGGCAACTGTCCAAACGCCTCGGGCGTTCGAGCGCCAAAACCACGACGCTGGATTTTGCTGGCGAGGCTGGCTACCAGGCACATGTCCAGGACTTTGCCCGCAGGCGTGGCATTGAACTACTTGCCGGGATTGCCGCTGGCACAGGGGCAGGAGCAAGACGCCAGATGGCGTGGCTGGCGCAAAAGCGCCAGCAGGTGGCAAATCTCTGGGAGCGGGCAGGTGCGGCACTCGTTTTGGCAATCGATCGGGAACGCAGGGTTTCTTATCATGAGAGGCAATCCGGAAGATTCCCCATGCAGAATCCGACAGCCCGGATGTCCGTGGATCGAAATACCCGGAGTTCGTCCCGGACCCGGCCGACTGGCAATATCGGGCAGGCCCCAGAAGCCCGCTGCATACCGCCGATGCTTGCCGCCGTGACAGAGTTTACGACCCCGGTCGAGGTTGAGGCGTGCGAAAGAGCTTC